>Ga0207641_10000432_pt1 | contig 48190 bp, 38 predicted proteins | sample KBSSwiS62_FD_184306 | JGI IMG/M metagenome (GOLD analysis project Ga0207641, IMG submission 184306) | Switchgrass rhizosphere microbial communities from Kellogg Biological Station, Michigan, USA - KBS Switchgrass S6-2 (SPAdes) (version 2) | ecosystem: Host-associated > Plants > Roots >... | reverse complement strand
GGTGTGGAGTGCGCGGGTGCGGCTTGGGCAGAGCAATTATCGCACAACCATTATGTTAGTAAACCGATTTAGTAGAACATCGTTGCTTCTGGAAGGGGCCTCGCAGGCGCACTTTCTCTATGCCAAAATTACTGCGCTTTTCCGAGATTCGCGACTCGAATCCAATGGTCGGCGAAAAGGTGATGGCTTCCCGGCACCTCGACCTGGGGCATATGACAACTCGCGCAATTCTTCGCCGCGACTGGGCATGTTTTTGCGTTAGCCTTCCCGCCTGCATGGCAGGCTAGGCATTTGGAGTCGTAATGCGATTGGTCGGTTGCGACTTCTTCGTGTGGATCGTGACAAGCGACACAGGTAATCCTGCGGTCCTCGAGGTCGTAACACTTACTCAGAGAGAGTCGGTAGGGCGCAAACCGCACCGTGTTTACGTCATTGGCGTTAGTTGTTACATCGTTCGCCGTTCGATGACACTGTCCGCAAAACGTCAAGACATCTTCCGGGGGCATCGCGGATAACTTTTTCATTTCATTGAGATGCAACTCACCTTCTGCCAGCCCCGCAAGGTGTTTCGTGGCTGCTGTGTGGCAGCGCACGCAGCGCACACCGGGTTGCATCGCATCGCGCGCGAGTTTGCCGTCGTCGACGGCATTGGACGCGTGGCATGCAAAGCAGTTGGCTACGCCCGACGCTCCGATTCGTTTTCCGACGGCCTGCATCAGGGTTGTTGGCTGTGTATCTTGATGACCGATCGTGATATCCAACCCATTGATCTTGCTGAAATAACTCACTCGGCTTTCATAGAATTCGCCATCTTTTTCGAGAACATAGGTTTGCCCCACGCGGCCGGCCCCAACGGCCCATCCAACTGGTATCTCCACTGATTGCTTCCCGTCCGAGACCGAGTAGATACTTCGATTGTCGCGTCGCTCAATACGATAGGAGAACGGACCGTCCTTGAACGTGAGGAGTGGCAAGGAAGATAGGATTTTCGATTCCTGTGGAGTTTCCGCTGCTTGCGCCATAGAGGTAGACGGTTGCGTCTGCCCTTGCACGTGGCAGGCAGCGCAAGGGGTCTTAGCACGCTCGTTTGCCTGTGCAAAACACGCAATTTGTACCAGCAAAACAATGGTGGCAAGTCGGAATAAAACCGCAAGACTCATATGACTAAATCACGCCAAGAAGGTCCAGGGAACAAACAAACATCTTATATTGCTCGCCTAGACAGCGTTTGGAAGCACGCTGCAAAACGGATTTACCAACCGTATCCGTCATGCTCTTTCTTGTCGCTAACCGTGATCGCACAATCGAATCCATGCCATCATGGGGATGTCATGTTCTCGCGCATCAGAAAGATTTGCTTTGTCGTTTTTCTGTGTGCAATTCCAGCTTTGGCTGTTTCCAACATGACGGTCCGATGGCAGCCAGTGAGGCTTGTCAATGGTGCACCGGTCTTTTTCCAGGTCAACTCGCCGACGCCGCTGAAAACATTGAGCGGCATTTGGCTCGACAAGGATCTGCCCTTCTCGTATGACCCGCCCTCACGCTCTTGGTACGCGCTCGGCGGTATTGCCCTCAAGACAGCCCCGGGGCATTACACCCTGCATTTGAACGGTTTAACCAAAGCCGGCCACCCTATTGAATTTCGTCGCGACATTCACGTATCGCGGGGAGACTACAAAGTTGTCGTCGCACTTTCGGTCCCGAAAAAATTTACTGATCCGGATCCCAAACAGGTCGATCAGATTAAGCACGACAAATCTTTGAAGGACGAGGCCTTCAAGAAAACCACTCCGGGCCAGGAGTGGGCAGGCGCCTTTAAGGCTCCCGTTGATGCCTCGTATTCCGATGTTTTTGGAACGCAGCGCAAATTCAACGGCGCCGTGCTCAGCATTCATCAAGGGCTTGATTACCGTGTGCCGACGGGCACGCCAGTCTCCGCCGTTAACGCAGGTACCGTCTTGCTGGCGCAACCCCTTTTTTTCGAAGGCAATTGTGTTGTTATCGATCATGGGCAAGGGTTATTAACTCTTTACTTGCATCTCTCGAGACTCTTGGTGAAAGAAGGAGATCGCATCGAACGTGGACAAGAAATTGGAGTCAGTGGCGCCACCGGACGTGCTACCGGTGCACATCTTCACTTGGCAGTTCGCTGGCGGGGCGAGTATTTGGATCCGGCGACCTTGCTGACTCTGCGCCTTCCCGAAACCGCCTCCGCGGATGAACCTGGCAAGCAGAAAAATTAACATTCCCGCAACATCGTAAGAAAACTGTTGCATTTCCGCTCGCTCGTGATTATTCTCACGCGCGACTGTCCTGCAAGAAGCGACGGGGGAAGCGCTGACTTTAAGCCGGACAGTTCGGCGGAAGGTCGTGGGACCCCCTCACCGGTCTTCCGCCGAAACTTTTCTGATCTAAACTACTTCGGGCATCCGACGACCGTTCAAAGTCACACAATCTGCGCGGGTACAATAAACCGTGCCAGATTCTGTCCCTGCATATTCCTGTTGTCTTGGTGGTTGGAGTTCTCACAGAACGACGCGACTAGCTAACAGCGGCGACATCTGCGACCTCGGCCACGCCGTCGCGGAATGCGACGGTACGACCGGATATTGCTGGCACTCTTTCGCCCGGCACCAGAATGCCGACCAGGTTTAACGGATCCGCTGCCGAAAGAACTACTGTCTCGCCGGTCGGCGGCATCCGCCGGGTTGCTCGCAACGATTCCACCGCGGCTGGCAGTGCGAACTGTTCGCCTAGAAATCCACTGACAAACCTTCCGCCCCGGATCTCCCCTCGATCTTCCAAGCGCCGAAACGCGATTTGCAATTCGCGCCACTTGGGGAGGTTCGTCTCACGAGCCATCAAATCCCTGAACACTACTCCGTACCGCTTCAACAACATCCAGCAAGTAGCTTCTACCGCGCGCGCACGGTCTGTAAGTTGACTCGTGTGTAACAGGGCCCACCTGCCTGCGCTGTGGCGCGGCCGCGCAATCTTGCCGTTGCCCATTCCCATCCGTCGCTTCGGATCAATCAGCGACCGCAGGTTGTCGAATCCGTCGGCCGTGACTACCCCCGCCGCGACCAGTTCCCACAGGCCGGTTTCAACTTCGGATTTCAACTTGCCTGTCTCGCGAACAATGTCAGGGAAAAAAGATGCGCCTCGCTCCTTCAAGAATCGCAATACGTCCTGTGCGCTATCGCTTAAGTTTCTAGCCGTTCCAGGCTCCGCCATCGATTCATGCGGCAACATCCACTCCGCCTCCGCTCGCACGAAGAACGTAATTGGCGCGACGCTCGTTGGGATCACGCGCCGCTTGCCCGCGGCGGTGTCCTCGAGGGTAGCCGGGTGCGGTGATAGCCTGCCCCAGCCAACGCTTCCCATCAGACAGAGCTGATCCAGATTCTTCGGGTCGTAGTTACCGACTCGTCTTGCCAGCACCTGTCGCTCCCACGCATTTGCTGGAATTTCAAATCCCTGTAATTGGGTGAGGATTTCGAGCGTCCCACGTTCACCAGCCACCTGCGTTCCTGGCGTGACGTGCTGCCACCTCATCAGCCAGCGCATAAACTGCGCAGCCGTCACGGGTTCTATCTGCTTGCGCAGCGTCGCTACGGTAAGCCGATGAATCCGAGCCAACAACCTCCGATCACACCACTCGGTATTGATTTCCGCGCAATTCCCGGTCCTATCACTAGCGGAGGGCACAAGCTCCGCAGGCCCAATTCGACCTGCGCCGACAAACTTTCCGCGCAAGATCGCGCCGCTCATCTCAATCCGCAGCAGTGCCTGCTCAATTTCGGTGGCGGCTAATCCCAGCAACTGACCGAGGTCCGACGCTGTGGTCGGGCCCAGGTGCGACATCCATCCCGTCACTGTCTTCAATACAACTTCATCCCGCGCAGACGTCCCAACACCCGTTGCCAGTGCGGGTTCATACCGAACGTCAGGAAACAGGATTTCAAACAGCTCAGCCCGCTCGGCGGCGATCCAGTACCGCCGTCCGTTGATCAAGCCGACCATAGCCCGTCCCTGCTGTACAAGCTGCTCAAACCACCGTTCCCACTCGTAAGTAGCCTGACCAACGCGCCCAATTCCCGACAGATTTCCCCCCGACACGTGTGTGCTTAACGCTTGCTGCGTTCCTAAGCCTGACGCCTCGATCCGAGGTTCTTGATGCCGAATATCCGGCATCCACACCAGCGTATGAAGCACGTCGTGTAACTCATCCGCGTCGCGCACATCCGGCCACGCCTCGTCCTGTACCTGCGCGATCGCTGCGGGGTCGAGCTTACCAACTTCCTCGAGCACTGACTCTGGCAACATCCTGCGCATTTCAACCGCTCTCGCGCGGCGCTCTTCGAGCGGCGCATCATCGAGGTACGCGTACGGATTCGCGTTCAAGATCTCATGAGAAAATTGCGAGGGAACTGGCGTATCCACCGCGATGCAGCGAATCTTTTCGCTTTCCATCCCACGAAGCACTTCCTTCAGGCCCTCTAGATCCATCGCCTCTGTCAAAACGTCCTTCATCACTTCCCGAATCAGCGGATGGTCCGGGATCTTGATATCTCCCTCGATATTCTCCTGGCAGGCCGCCACATCAGGAAACACCGATGCCAGCAGATCGTCCGAGCGCATGCGTTGTATCTGTGGGGGGACCTTCTTCCCGCCTTGAAAACGTAAGAGTGCGAGTGAGCGATTCGCGTCCCACCGCCAGCGCGTCCCAAAAATCGGCGACGCGAGAGATGCCTGTTCCAGTAGTTCCGGCACTGTGTGCTCGGTTAAGAACTGGAAAACATCTGCGAGCGGAAAACTATGCTGCTCGGCCAGCGCAATATTCAATCCATTGTCGGTGGCCGCTGCCTGCAGTTCGAAGTTGAATCCGCGGCAGAAGCGTTTTCGCAACGCGAGTCCCCAAGCTTTGTTGATTCGTCCACCGAAAGGTGCGTGGATAATCAGCTGCATGCCGCCCGCTTCATCGAAGAACCGTTCCGCGATGATCGTTGTCTGCGTCGGTACTGCGCCAAGGACGGCTCGTCCTTCGAGAATGTACTCGACAGCCTGCTCCGCACCTGCGTCATCGAGCCCGCAGTTGTCCTTGAGCCAGACAACCGCCGCGGCCACGTCCGGATTGTTCTGCGAAAGACCGACCGGCGAAGTGCTGGGCAAAAGATCGCTGATCTTCTGCCGCAGCTTCCCGACATAATCGGAAAGTTCGTTGGTGCGCGCGGGCGCTTCTCCCCGCCAAAAAGGGACGGTCGGCGGCGCACCGTGAGCATCCTCGACCAGCACCCGCCCGCTTTTCCCTTCAACTCGACGGATGCGCCAAGATGTATTCCCCAGCAGCATGATGTCGCCGGCGCTGCTCTCTACCGCGAAATCTTCGTCGAGCGTTCCGACGTTGATTCCCTCAGGTTCCAATACGACATTGAACAACGCTGTTTCAGGAATCGCTCCGCCACTTGTGATGGCTGCCAGGCGGCTGCCGCGCCGCGGCCTCAACATGTGGTTCACACGATCACGATGCAGGTATGCGCCATACCGGCCACGCTGCGAGGCGATTCCCTCGCTGAGCATTTCGAGGACCTGTTCAAACATCTCCCGCGTTAATTCGCGGTACGGCTGTGCGCGCCGCATCAACTCAAACAGTTCGTCGTCGTTCCATCCGTCACCTTCTCCGGCGCTGCCATCAACTCGTCCATTGCCCTGTTGATGGCTGGCTTGCGAGTGGCCGGCAGTTCCAGCTGCACACGTCGCGACGATCTGTTGGGCCAGGATGTCCAGCGAACATTGCGGAATAATCAGCCGATCCAAGTCGCCCTGCTTAATCGCCTGAACCAGCGCGGCCGTTTCAAGCAAGTCGTCGCGGGTTGTCACGAAGAATCGTCCCTTGGGAACGGCGCCACGCCAGTGACCCGAACGTCCCACACGCTGCAATGCGACGGCAATCGAACGCGGTGAATTGATCTGTACGACCAGGTCGACCGTTCCAACATCGATTCCAAGTTCGAGCGAGGCAGTTGCGACCAGAACTTTTACCTGGCCTTCTTTCAGTTTTTTCTCGGCGGCAAAACGCATTTTGCGAGACAGACTGCCGTGATGCGCAGCGACATTTTCTTCGCCAAGTCTTTCGCCGAGCTGATGTGCAACGCGTTCTGCCATGCGCCGGGTGTTCACAAACACCAGGGTTGATCGATGTTCTGCGACCAGCTGCACGAGCCGGTCGTAGATTTCGCCCCACATTTCGTTGGAGGCGACAGCGCCAAGAGCGCTTGCTGGAACCTCGATGCCGAGATCGAGCAGTCGTTTATGGCCGATATTTACGACTACCGGCTCCGCTCGACCCGCGCCCGTCAGGAAATGTGCAACTTCCTCGATCGGCTTCTGCGTCGCCGACAGTCCGATCCGAACCGGTGTGCGCTCCGTGAGAATCGCGAGCCGCTCCAGGGACAAGGCGAGATGAACGCCACGCTTGTCATCCGCCACCGCATGAATTTCATCGACAATGACCGTCTCAACATCTCGCAGGATGCCGCGACTCCTTTCGGCCGTCAGGAGGATGTAGAGCGATTCGGGAGTCGTGACCAGAATGTGGGGCGGCCGCTTCAGCATCGCTCGCCGCTCTGGCATCAACGTGTCGCCGGTTCGCACAGCCGTGCGGATTTCCGGCATCATCAACCCCCGCTCGCGAGCCATCTGAAGAATTTCTCCAAGCGGACACTCGAGGTTCTTCTGGATGTCGTTGCCGAGCGCCTTCAACGGCGATACGTACAAGACTTCGGTTCGATCCAGCAGGTCGCCAGCAAGCGCCTTGCGAACGAGTTTGTCGATACAAGCCAAAAATGCGGCAAGCGTTTTGCCAGATCCGGTCGGCGCAGAGATCAACGTCGTCCGGCCGGCAAGGATGTGCGGCCAGCCTTGCTCTTGTGGTTCCGTCGGGGTTCCGAAGCGTTCGATGAACCATTCCTGGACGAGCGAATGCGCCCACTGCAGTGAGTCCGGAACCGTTAGGGGTGCAGCCAGGAGGGACACGCACGCCATTGTAGCCGCGATCGGAGCTTTCGTAAATTGTTCGCCTAAAAATAGGTGACCTTTGCAAACTCCAATGAGCAGTTCGGATTTTTGAAGCACCCTACTTTTGGAGGTTTAAAGAAGACAGCCAGAAATCGCAAACCTAGTTCCCCTGATGAATCAATGACTTGAGACATTTCCTGTACAATCACTGGCCAACCCTAACAACGTCTGCATCTGGAGTCGTGTCCACATGCTGAGTTTAAGTGCAAGCATCGGTGCCGTGGTCGCAAGCGTTACGCTCGCGATCGGTGCATTGTGGGTAATCCAGTGGCTGTGGGAACCTGGACGCCGGCGGTCGCACAACGATGTCATTGGGCCGAGCGTTGGTGTGATCGGCACTACTTATGCGGTCATTGTCGCGTTCATGCTTTCAGGTGTCTGGAGCAATTTTCAGGCGGCCCTGCGCAATTCCGAATTTGAAGCGAATTCGCTCGTGAGTCTCGGACGTCTCGGCAGGTCATTTCCGTCTCCAGAACGAGAAGAAATTGCGAGTCTCACACGGGAATATGCCAAGGACATGATCGTTCGGGAATGGCCGGCGATGGCGCGAAAACAGCTATCTCCGCATGGTCACGAAATCATGATGCAGCTTTGGACCCTCCTTCCCACCACTCGAACTACGACGCCTCAGCAAGCGGCAGCTCTTCAGCAAGCCCTTTCGGAGTTGAGCGATATGTCGCAGCATCGGCGCATTCGCGTCCTGGAAAGCCGCACGGAGTTGCCAAATATTCTTTGGGTCGTGCTCTTATGTGGCGCTGGAATCACAATCGGCGCATCGTGTTTATTCGGCGTCGAGGATTTCAAGATCCATGCGTTTCAGGTCGGCGCGTTGAGCCTCACGATTGCCATTGTGCTGGTGGCAATCGCCGATATTGACCATCCCTTCGATGGCATCGTGCATGTCAGTCCCACAAGCTTCCAGTACGCTTTGGATACTCTGGAAGAAACGTCTCCCGGCCAAGCCACCGAGTGAGGCGATGCTATATTCGACAGCATGTCCAAGGTGCGCGCGCGCAAAATAAAACTGATTCTTTTCGATGTTGATGGCGTGCTGACTGACGGAAAGATCTGGATTTTTCCCGCTCCCGAAGGCTCGCAGCAGAGTGTTCTCGAACAATCCGCAAAGCACGGCGGCATGGGCGGATTCGGCCTGCACAGCACGTCCCTGATTGAAGCCAAGGGCTTTCACGCGCATGACGGCACGGCCATCTCTTTGGCGCGGCTTGCCGGACTAAAAACTGGAATCATTACCAAAAGAATTTCCGAAACTGTCGCACTACGTGCGCGTGACTTGAAAATCGATCATGTGCATCAGGGCATTCAAGACAAACGCACATGTTTTGAGGGCATTTTGCGCACCGAGGGGATTACCTCGGCGGAGACGGCGTTTGTGGGCGACGACGTAATCGACCTTCCTGTCATGCGCAATTGCGGCCTGGCAATTGCGGTTGCCAATGCGCGCCCGGAAGTCAAGAGAGAAGCGCATTACGTAACACTCCATGGCGGAGGGGACGGCGCGGCCCGCGATGCGGTCGAATTCATCCTAAAAGCGCAAGGGAAATGGAAGAAGGTCGTCAGCGATTACATCTGCGAGAGAAGCCCTATGAGGAGCACTTAGCGGTCAGCGGTCGACTTTAGAGCACTGCGACTTCTACATCGATCTACATTAAAAATTTGATGTTCCGGGAGTCGTGGAATGCTGGCGGGACTTTCTTTAAACCCACCGGTCGCCTTGCTTGGGGCGTGCTCGGGTCAGCGACCGATGGGCACCGTTTCTCCTTACTCACCCTGTTGTTTTCAGGAGCAATTGACACATTGGAACCCAAATTACTCCTAAAAGTTGCTCTTTTCTAATTTTTTTTATTTTCATCGATAAACTTAATTTTTTGAATGACTTGTTCGACGTTCGGTTGAAAATTCGGACGCAGTTGGCCATCGTAAGTGCCGGGGGGCGGGATTAGGCCTCGTCAATGCGCGCAAAGTGATTGGCATATAATTGCGCGCACTGATGGCCGTCACTGCAGGGACTAAACTTGGCCCATACGAAATCCAATCGCCGCTCGGAGCGGGCGGCATGGGCGAGGTGTACCGTGCCCGCGACACGCGCCTCGATCGAACCGTTGCCATCAAGATCCTCCCGACCCACCTTGCTGATGACATCGAAGCCCGCCAACGTTTTGAGCGGGAAGCGCGCACCATTTCTTCGCTAAATCATCCGAATATCTGCATTTTGCACGATGTGGGGAACGAGGATGGCACCGCCTACCTCGTTATGGAATTCGTGCAAGGCGAGAGTCTGGAAGCGCGGCTTCAAAGAGGCCCCTTGCCGCTCAAGCAAGCGCTTGAATGCGGGATTGAGATCTGCGACGCGCTCGAAAAGGCTCACCGCGCGGGCATCGTGCATCGCGATCTGAAGCCGGGGAACATCATGCTGACGCCGTCGGGCGCCAAGCTTCTGGACTTCGGCCTCGCCAAACCAGTGTCAGGAATTCTCGGAAAACAGTTTTCGAGTGAAAAGGGCCACCTCACCCCATCGACCCCGACCATGAATCTCTCGGCGCTAGGCGCCCCCGTTGGGACCCTAACTCAACGGGGATCGATCGTCGGAACTTTCCAGTTCATGGCACCGGAAGTATTGCAAGGTCAGGAAGCGGATGCTCGCAGCGACATTTTCAGTTTCGGCTGCGTTCTGTACGAAATGATCACGGGCAAGCGTGCGTTTGAAGGCAAGAGCCAGATCTCCGTCGCTTCTGCCATTCTTGACAAGGAACCTGAGCCGATAACGAAGATTCACCCGATGGCTCCCGCAGCGGTCGATCACGTTGTACAGGAGTGCATCGCGAAAGATCCGGAGGCTCGTTGGCAGAGTGCCGCTGATGTCGCGCGAGAGATGCGCTGGATCGCAAGCGGTGCTTCTGGGGTCAGCCCTATTCCCGTTGCCCAACCGCGCCCTCGCTCGCTTAGTCCGTGGATATGGGGAGTGGTGGTGGGTGCGTTGCTGGCTGCTTTACTTTGGTCGTACTTCCGGCCTTCGGAACCGGTTCAAACTTTACGATCATTTCTTCCGCCGCCAGCCGAGCAAGGCTTCGATTTCACTGGTGATTTTTCAGGTCCCCCGGCCTTAGCCCCTGACGGAACAGCAGTCGCTTTTTGCGCTCGCGCTTCGAAGGAGCGCAATTCCATCTGGGTCCAGTCGCTTGCTGAGTTGTCTGCAAAGAAGCTTGAGGGAACCGAGGGTGCAGCATTTCCTTTCTGGTCGGCCGACGGGAAATTCATTGGCTTCTTCAGCGACGGACACCTGAAGAAGATTCCGGCAACCGGAGGCCCCGTTACTGTTCTCGCAGACACGCCAAATCCGCGAGGGGGCACTTGGAGCGCGGACAATATCATTGTGTACGAACCGGACTATCGCGACACTCTGTGGAAAATCAGCGCTTCAGGCGGCTCTCCATCTCGTTTAACGAAGTTTGATAACGGCAAACACACGACGCACCGGTGGCCTTCGTTTCTCCCTGACGGGAAACACTTCTTGTTCTTCGGGACGAATCATTCTGGAAACTCTGAGCAGGGAGTTTATTTCGGCTCAATCGGAGACGGTGCATACAAGCACATTCTTGATTCTGATTCCGGCGCTCAATACGCTTCGGGATACCTTCTGTATCACCTGCAATCGCAGTTGTTGGCGCAAAAGTTCGACCCGTCGAATGGAAAGCTATCCGGCGATGCCATGACGGTAGCGAACGTTGTGGAATTCGACGCGGGCACCTGGCATACCACATTTTCGGCAAGTCAGAACGGACTGCTCGTTTACGAGCCCGGAACGAAATTGATGGGAATCGACCTGGGATGGGTTGATCGAGCCGGAAAATCTGTTGGCACGCTCGGTGAGCGTGCTCCCTACAAGGGCAGCGGGCAGATTTCACCAGACGGAAAAAGGCTCGCCGTTGCCATGGGAGACCCGGAAGCGGATATTTGGGTGTTTGATCTTGTGCACGGCGCGAGAACGAGGCTGACTTTCGGGGGTGCGACCCATTTGATGCCGTCGTGGTCCCCCGATGGTCAACGCATTGTTTACGTGCGCCAGAGTGGATCGACCGTGGTTTCGGGTACCTCACTGCGAGCCCGTCTCGCGAATGGAGGAGGGCAGGAAGAAGTACTGATGGATAGTCAACCTTCCGGGATGGGTCGAACCTTGCTTTCGCCGCAGTGGTCGCCTGACGGGCAATACCTGGTGCATCTCGAACAAAGTGGTCCGAATGGCGCAGGTGTCTGGGCGTTACCGATCGGTGGCGACAAGAAACCGATCTCCGTCGTGCAGCCCCAAAGTTCGCAAGCGCGGGTTGTTCAATCGCGAATCTCGCCCGATGGACGCTGGTTGGCCTATAGCGCGACGGAATCCGGACGAGAGGAAGTCTATGTCACTCACTTTCCGAGCGGGGAAGGACGCTGGCAGGTATCGCAGACGGGTGGCACGTTCCCCGCGTGGCGTCGAGATTCGAAAGAGATTTATTTCCTGGGACCTGATGGCGCTCTTAATGTGGTTAGCGTCAGCACGGGCGGCGGAGAGTTCGAGTCAGGCCAGGTGCGACCGTTGTTCCGGGCGGGCTACATCGCTCCGGTTGGAAACCCGTATGACGCGGCCGCGGACGGCGAGCGCTTCGTGTTCACGACCCTGCCGGAAAGCCCCTCTACGCCGCTTGTTCTCGTGACCAACTGGACGGCAGACATCAAGAAATAATGGGTTGGCGTTTACAAGCACGCGAACTTCAGTCTGAGATCGCTGTGGGCTTGCTCGACATCAGCTCTGTAAAACGCGGATCCTTCCTCAGCTCTGCGAACTCGGCGTCCTTGTAAACATTCCCAATCTCTTTGTATCCCTCTTCCATGGCCTTGCGAAGGTACTCGAGGGACCGATCCGCCACACCCATTTTGGCGAAAAGTTTCGCGAGCACGTAGTCGTAATGGGCGCGATCATCCGGAGAAGGAAGCTGCGCAAGTACACCCGCGCGGGAAGTGCGCTCGAAAATACTGGGGTCCAGACGCAACGCTTCGCTATAGCTCTGAACTGCTTTGTCAAAATCTTTTTTCTGAAAATAGGCTGCGCCGAGATTGTTGTGGAACGGCGCTACATCCGCATGCAGTTCGATCGCTTTTTTGTATTGCTTGATGGCCTTTCCGGCATTTTTATCGGCGTAGTAAACGACGCCGAGATTGTTGTATGCATCTGCGTAGCGCTTATCCAGCTTGATGGCCCGCTCAAAATCCTTGCGAGCGTCCTTGAGGCGATGGATCATCAACTCAGTGATGCCAATTTTGTTGAAGAGCAGGGCACTATCGGATTTCTTCTGAACCGCGGCGCGATAGTAATCGAGCGCGTCGAGATAGGCCTTGTCCGATCGCAGCTGATCCGCTTGTTTTTCCAGTTCTTCGGCGGAAGCCCCGGATGATGGCGGTTCCGCACGCCGCATTGGCGGCGGACCAACCTGGAGTTGGTCGGGTGAGGACTGCGCCGTCCCGAAGACAGCAATGAGAACAACGACAGTTAGGGTTACTGCGCGAACCGTTCCCAAGCGAAGCATGACTTCACCCCCGGTTTGGTCAAAGGGCAAAACACCAACTCAGTGAGGCTCGGTTCCGCCCTTCTCCTCTGGCTTGGACGGTTGTGCAGGTGTTTTGTCGTCTTTAAAAACGTCAGCAATCTTTCCGAAGAAACCCTTTTTCTTATGCTGAGCAGGTTCCTGTCCTGCTTGGACACCAGCGGCGGTCGCCTGGTTCCCGTCAGGTGGCGCTACTGTTTCGGAATTGGAGCCAAAAATGTGCGAAAAGAATCCCTTGATGCCAGCCGCTTGGTCGCAAGTGTCGTGCGGTTCAGTCCCGGCCACGAACGCTGTGGTGTAAGTTTCCGGGCATGAAGGCGTTGCAAGCCGGTTGGTGGCCCGATCGAGTTGCACGTCGACGACTCCGGAAGGCTGCGAAAAGCCTTGGACATCGGAGTACTGCGGAAGCGTAACTGCTTTCTTCATGAACTCGGCCCATATGGGTAGCGCTGTCTGCGCTCCGCTGAGCCGAATGTCGCTGTAGTCATCGTAACCAACCCAGACAATACACAGGAGGTTCGACGTGTATCCCGCGAACCATCCATCGTGAGAACTGCCGGTTTTGCCGGCAGCCGGTGCGTTGAACCCACGCGCGCGCACGGGGAAAGCCGTTCCGGAGTTGATCACGCCCTCCATCATGTTTGTCATGACGTAGGCAATGCGAGGATCGAGAACGGTGCGTTTGTCGCTGTTGAAATCCAGAACCATGTCGCCCTTCGCATTGCGCACGGAGCTAAGCATGATTGGAGACAGACGGGTTCCACCATTGGCAAACACCGTGTAAGCGCCAGCCATATCGAGGGGGGTAGCATCGTAGGCGCCAAGCGCCATGGCGGGGGTGGCTTTGACGCTCATCACACCGGCAGATCTTGCGATTTCCGCAACCTTATCGTACCCAACTTCTTCCGCAAGCTTCACTGTGGCGTTGTTCAAAGACATGGCGAGCGCATAACGAAGAGTTACGTCGCCGTGGTATTCCTCTTTGTAATTTCGCGGTTCGTAAATCTGATCGCCGTATGTGAACGTAGCGGCCACGTCGGGGACGGTCGAAGCTGGCGTAAACACGCTGGTCGCGCCGTCGAGCGCGGTGTTGAGCGCGGCAGCGTAGACGAATGGTTTGAAGATCGAACCGGTGGGACGTTTGGCGATGGCGTGATTAAGCTGACTTGTGCCATAGTTGCGTCCGCCGACGAGGGCCACGACCCGGCCGGTGTGTGGGTCGATCGCCACCAGCGCCACCTGTGCCTGCGGGCCCGGTGTGACCTTTGTTTCGAACTTGTTTTTGGCGATCTTGATGCGCTTCGTACGCATCTTCGTCACCTGATCGTCCACCAGCTTCATGCCGGTATCGACCGCTGCAGCAGCGGCTTTCTGCAAGTCTGGATCAAGCGTTGTGTAAATTCGATAAGACTGGTCGTTAAGCTCGCGCTCGCTCACCTTGTTAAACAGTTGATCGCGAACCAAATCTACGAAGTAAGGAGCGTCGCTGGCTTCGACGTTCGGAGGCGCCAGCTTCAGGGGCGCGGCCTTGGCCTTCTCGGCCTGCTCTTTTGTGATGGCTTCGGTATCAGCCATCGAATCGAGCACTAGATTGCGCCGCTCAAGCGCGCGCTCAGGGTGGCGGTAAGGCGAAAGATAACTTGGTGCCTGAATGAGCCCGGCAAGAAGCGCGGCTTCAGGCAGATTGATGTCTTTCAGATCCTTGTTGAAATACGAGCGGGCAGCTTCAGCAAACCCCGAAATCGTGAAGGATCCACGTTGTCCAAGGTCGACGCGGTTTGCGTAGAACTCAAAGATTTCTTCCTTGCTGAATTTTTGTTCAAGTTCGACAGCGATCAGCATTTCAATCAGCTTGCGCCGGAAGGTTTTCTCGGGCGTAAGGAAGAAGGCGCGCGAGAGTTGCATGGTGATGGTCGATCCACCTTGCTTGTGGCGCTGGTGAGTGAAATCAATCCACGCGGCTTCCGCCAGGCGAATGTAATTGACTCCGCTATGTTGAAAAAATCGGCGGTCTTCAATGGACGTGACCGCTTGCACCATCACCTTAGGGATCGCGTCATACTTCACGAGTTGCCGCTTTGAACGCTGCTCCGAGTCGAAGAGCGAAGTCACCAGTTGCGGTTCAAGCTCATAGGCGCCAAGTTGTCCGCGAGCCTTGCTGACAATGCCATCCACTTTCCCTGAACGCATGGAGATGGTCGCTGGTTCAGCGCTGTGATAAGACTCGGGGCCGGGCGAGATATCGATGGCATTGGCACGGACATGAAATGTACCCAACGCAGCACTGTCATTGTTTTCCAGATATCCGGCGCGTCGCAGCTGCGTGGCGATCTGGTCGGGAGTTGTCTTCTGGCCAACCTTGACCACCTGTGGTCCAGCGTAGATCTTGGCGGAGTTGCTGAAGACGGGGGTGCTGAAACGCTTTTCGATAATGCGGTCATACTTGATGTAAAAGTACGAAAAAAACCCGACGATGCAAACCGCTACGATGGCAAAGGCCAGCACCGCGGCGCGGACGACGGGATCACGTGGAAGCAGGCCAAATTTGCCTTTGCCTCCATTCTTGCCTTTCGGGATCTTCAGTTTGATGGCCACGTTAGAGGGCGGAGTTCCACTCCTGCATGGTTCGATGCAGGTTCTTGCCGGGACGAAAGGGCGCTTCACTACAGTTCCCTTCCTCCAGAGCGAGAACGCGGCCTGCCAGAAAACCGGGTTCGGGAAGAGATACGCTATTTTACCGCGAGGGCGCAAATTTTGCCGTGCCGGGCGCCCACCTAGCTACCTCTAGAACAACCCCTTGTTCGTTGACGAGGCGTGGAACTCGAGGTCGGTTGCGTATCCGGGGACACTCACAGGCACGGTGTAATCAGCCGTAATAGTTAGAGACCCAGTTCCGAGAGTGCCGGTGCGAACGACTTTGACTTGCTTGTCGTTGAGCGGGATCTCCAGATCCTTCGCCTTCTTCAGAACGACGGTCTTGATGTCATCTTCCGTGCGCGACGTATAGGTGGCCGACATAGCCTCGTTCTTAAGCGAGTCTTCAAACTGATAATTAGCGAAATACGGGGGGATGAAGGCGATCCCAAATAGGACGACTGCCGCCATCGCGCCAAAGCCGAGGATTAATTTGATGGTTCCCATAATGCGTTCTAGGCTCGGGAACCGCCAGGATGTCAGCGGGCCGGCCGTAGCAAAGGTTCAAAATAGTCTGCTATTGCGGCGATGCTAGCATCGTGAATTTCACGTGTCGAGCGATGAACGACCTCGACAGTGCCTTCGGTAACCTTCTTCCCAACCGTGACCCGGAACGGGATTCCAACCAGGTCGGCGTCTTTGAACTTGACCCCGGGGCGTTCGTCGCGGTCGTCCAGTAAAACATCGAATCCACGGGACTTAAGAGTATTTGCGATGTCGTCGGCGGCCTTGCGCACCGATTCTTCCTTGACGTTCGTAGCGGTAACTACGATCTCGAAAGGGGCAATCGTCGGCGCGAGCCAGAAGCCGTTTTCGTCGTTGTTCTGCTCAATGGCGGCGGTCAAAATTCGCTCGATCCCGATGCCATAGCACCCCATGATCGGAAGCACTTCCTTGCCATTCCGGTCGAGCACACGGGCGCCCATGGACTCGGAGTATTTGTAGCCGAGCTTGAAGATGTGTCCGATCTCGACCGCGGTGTCGATGCGCAAGGGGGCGCCGCAGTCGGGACAGGCGTCTCCGGCGGTTACACTTCGGAGATCGGCGTAAGCGGTTGGCTGGAAGGTTTCGCCGGGCGTGATGTTTTTGACGTGGTAATCCTCTCTGTTGGCGCCCGAGATCAAGTTGCGACGTCCTTTAAGGGCTTCGTCGACGAAGAGGAGCGGCTTGTCGCCGTCGCTGACGCCCTTTGCCCATGCGACATTCAGGGGGCCCAGGAATCCGGCAGGGGATTGGAAGAGGGTCTGGATTTCCTCTTCGGTCATGGGACGAGTTTCTTTACCGCCGACGGCCGTACCGAGCTTTGCCTCGTTCATCTGGTGATCGCCGCGAAGAAGGAGAACCACGGGGCGCAGCTTGATCTTGCCGGTTTTCGAGTCGGCTTCGTTCGCCATCAGGGCGAGGGTCTTCATCTTGTTTTTTGGAGACACGCCGAGAAATTTCGCGACGTCTTCAATCGTCTTCATGCCGGGCGTGTGGACTTCAAGCGGCTTGCCGTCTCCTTCCGTCTTGAGGTCTTCGACCGTGTCGATCTTTGACGTGGCTTTTTCCAAATTAGCGGCGTAGTCACATTTTTCGCAGCTGACGATCAAGTCTTCGCCAGCAGGGGTGCGCACCATAAACTCCTGCGACTGCGATCCGCCCATCGCCCCGGAGTCGGCTTCGACGACCATGTATTTCAGCCCACAGCGATCGAAGATGCGGCGGTAGACGGCGTCGTGTTTCTTGTAGGAGACGTCAAGACCGGCGGCATCGATGTCGAACGAGTACGCGTCCTTCATGATGAACTGGCGAACGCGCAGCAGGCCGGACTTGGGGCGAGGCTCGTCGCGAAACTTGGTCTGGATCTGATACCAAATCTGAGGAAGCTGCTTGTAACTGCGCAGTTCCTTGCGCGCGATCTCGGTCATGACTTCTTCGTGGGTCATGCCGAGACAGAGATCAGCGCCCTTACGGTCTTTCAGGCGAAACATGTTGTCGCCCATTACGGTCCAGCGGCCGCTCTGCTCCCACAATTCGCGGGGATGAATGGCGGGAAGGAAGAATTCCTGGCCGATCGTGTTCATCTCCTCACGCACGATGTTCATGATCTTTTCGAAGGACCGCTGTCCTAGGAAAAGATACGAGTAGATTCCCGCGCCGAGCTGGCGGATATAGCCGGCCCGAATCAGAAATTTGTGGCTTGCGACCTCCGCGTCGGCGGGGGCTTCGCGCAAAGTAGGGATAAAGAGTTGCGACCAGCGATACATGTTTGGTGTCCTGAGGGGTAGAGAATTTTCTATTGTAAAGGATTGGGTGCGAATTCCTCGGGTGGGGCAACGCAATGCCCCACTTCGTCGCGCCGAAGCATTGTCAGACAGCAGCGCTGTCGCTACGATGCCTGCGTGATGCAAGTGCTGGAATTCCGGGACGGGCTGGAGCGCGAGTTCGATGCGCGGCGACAGAAGAACCCGCGGTACTCACTGCGCGCGTTCGCGACATTTCTGGGAACTGACCATTCCACACTTTCGCAAATTCTAAAAGGGTCGCGGCGCGTGCCGGCAGCTTCGATCCGGTCATGGGCGCGAAAGCTCGGGATGTCGCGCCAAGAAGCGGCCGTGTATGTGGCATCCGAGCACGTTCCCGACGCAGCGACTGCGACGCGCCAAGCTCAGCTTTTGCATTGGACTGCTGAAGCCAGGAGCATCGTTACCGAAACTGCGCACTGGGAGATTGTGCGGCTCTCGAGAATGAAAACCTTTCGAGCGGATTGTCGATGGATTGCGCAGCAGATTGGCGCGGAAGTCGATGACGTGAACATGGCGTTCAGCCGGTTGTTGCGGCTGGGTCTTCTGGAAGTGCGGTCCGCGGGGACGTGGCGGGAGATGACAGGACTGAAGTCGCCGACCGAAAAGGAGTTCCGCAAATTGGCATTGGCGCGCGTGCGGGAAAAAGCTGCCGAGGCGCACGTGAAGCTGGGCACGCGAAGACATCCAAACAAGCTTGAACCACCGGGGCACTGAGGAGCACGGGAAACCCGTAAAGATCGAAATGAAGAAGAGGGAAATGAAGAAGAGGATGGTGAGGCAATGGGGAATCCAGTAACGCAATTCCAGATTTTGTCGAAGACACCGGAAGAAACGGCGCGTTTTTACGCGTCAGTGTTTGGATGGACAGTGGACGCAAACAATGCGATGGGTTATCGCCGAGTGAGTACCGGCTCTGATCAGGGCATCCAGGGCGGCATCTGGCCGGCACCGCCGCAAGCGTCGAACTTCGTGCAGCTGTTCATCACGGTCGATGACGTAAAAGGGTGCGTGAAAAAAGCCGAGGAGATGGGCGCTAAAACGATTATTCCCCCGACGGTGTTACCGGAAGGAGACGAGTTGGCCGTGCTGCATGATCCGGAAGGCATGTCGTTTGGAGTGTTCCGACAAAGGAAGGGATAAGCCGGTTCCGGCCGGGCAGGCGAGGGCGTCTACTCGCCTGCGAATGTTGTCCGGCTCAGGCCGCGAGCTTCTGCAAAATTTCTCTACCCAGCTTCTGGGCTTCCGCGAAAAATTTCTGGTATTCCGTAAACAGCCGGTTCAGTTCGAGCGATTCTTCGGGTTTCAGCCGATGCCGCAGGAGCATGTCTCGAACGTGGACCGGATTCGGCAGCAGCGCTTCTGCTTTGATTTCTTCAAGGGCGGTGGTTGGGTCGTAGTGATACATGGCTACACCATTTCTGTGCCCCACAAATCGTGTAGGTGCACTATGCCTTCCAGTTTAGCGCCATTCCCAACGACCACCAGCGCCGTAATCTTCTTTTCTTCCATGATGGCGAGAGCCGTGGCAGCAAATTCTGTGCCGGCAATCGTTTTGGGGTCGCGGGTCATGCACTCGGCGGCCGTGAGATCGAGGACGTCTTTGCCGCGCTGTTCGAGCAATCGGCGAAGGTCGCCGTCGCTGACTACTCCGAGTAGCTTGTCGCCTTCCACCACGGTCGTCATGCCCAACTTCTTGCGCGACATTTCGTAGATCACGTCAGGCATCTTCGCGGTCGGTGCAACTCGCGGGACGGCATCGCCGGAGTGCATGAGCGATTCGACGCGTGCCAGGCGCTTGCCCAGTTTGCCGCCCGGATGCAGGTTGGCGAAGTCTTCTTCTTTGAACCCGCGTTTTTCCGAGAGTGCCACAGCAAGCGCGTCGCCGAGCGCAAGCATGGCCGTGGTCGAAGCGGTGGGGGCGAGCCCCAGCGAGCACGCCTCTTTGTCGATCGAGCAGTCGAGCGCGACTTCGGCCGCCGCCGCGAGCGTGGAAAGCTTTTGCGGCGCCGCGAGTTCCCGCGAATCCCCGTCGACGCCGTGAGGCTCGACTGATAAGGGCGACGCTCCAAAGATCTCATCGCAAGTCATCGTGATGAGCGGCACACGGAGTCGTTTGATGTTCGCGAGTAGTCGCAGAATCTCTTCTGTTTCGCCGCTGGCCGAGAGGGCGACGACAACATCGCCGGAGACGACCATCCCGAGATCGCCGTGTATCGCTTCGACTGGATGAAGGTATAACGCTGGCGTCCCAATCGAGCTGAGAGTTGCGGCGATCTTGCGCGCGATAATTCCACTCTTGCCCATGCCGGTTACGACGACACGTCCGCGGCATTCGAACATCAGGTCGAGTGCGCGCTGAAAGGCCTCGCCCATTGGCCCCCCGATGCGATCGGCGAGGCGGCGCAGGGCCTCAGCTTCGATGCGGACTACGTTCTCGCCAGTTCGTTTCATCGACAGAGGATGGTAACAAAACCCTGCAGGTCGGGTGACCCGCTCCGCCCGTTGGTGGTCAGAAGAGGTCTGGCCGCTTTCGCTCGCTTTAAAAATGATCGTCCAGAACAACTCGCGCTGGAGTGCTCAAGCCTTTGGCCTGAATGGCACGGTCCCACGGTCCACTTTGCCAGTTGTCCTTCTTCTTCTCAGAATGCATCCACGGGGGAAGCTTGAACAATAGCCGTCGGGAAAGAGCCTCTACATAAGGTTCGTAAAGAGAGCGGAGTTTCTCCAGCTTTGCGTCGGCGGTCTCGTCCTGCTTCACTCGAACGCCGGCCGACGCGAGACTCTTTCGCAATTGCAGCAATTCTTGTTCTGAAAGCCGAGTGGCAGCGAGTGGATCGTATTGAGCCGCGACAACCTGCGCGAGGTCTACAGCGGCGTGGCGCGCCATGGCAAACGTCAACTTTGCCTGCTCGGTGCGAATGCCATCGACCCCGGTGACGACGAGGGAAGTTACATCAAGGATCACCGTGAGCGCGCCCAGCCATGATTGGTTGCCATGCTGAGAACGAAAGAAACAGAGCACTGGATACGAGATATGGCTCGATAACAAATCAGCCGACCAGCGCTCCCAGTCGCGGAAAACTTCGTCGAGAACCGTTTGGTCTGGACAACAGCCGAGGCGGCTCAGCAATTCCGCGGCAGTAGGCGGGGAGCCAGCGCGCGAGTCGAGCATCGAAATCTGAATTTCGCGCGAGGAAAACGACGAATAGACGACCGGGAGGTACCCCACAACCACGCCGAGAAACGCGAAGCCCATCCCTGCTTCGAGAACGGCCAGTGTGCGGGCTGCGCTGGAGATAGGAGTGATATCTCCATAGCCGAGGGTGAAGAATGTCTCGCCACTGTGGTAGAGCAGAACACCAAAAGTGATTTGCTCATCGCTCAGACGAAGGTGTTCCCCCAACCCGTATTGAAGGAGCGTGAACCCGAAAATCAAGCTGATCGCCCAAAGAACGAGTAAGAAGATAAGGGAGAGTGGTCCGAAATATCCCAGGAAATTCTCGCGCAGGCGGCCGGGCATGGAGCGCGATAGTTTGGTCCACGCGGTCCAGAAATTTCGATAAAACCACGCAGTGAGACGGTAGGAGCGCTGCACTCGACGTGGCAGAACGATGGTCTCAAAGGCATCCAGTAGAACAAGGAAGATGATGAGTATTCCGGCAATGGCAGCGAGAGCAAGCATGTCTGCGATGTAATGGAGGTGAGATGGTAGCAGATTCAGACAGGGGAAATGGCAAGTTACCCCTCGCCGACTGGCGGCTCAAACGGTTGGGCGATAAAAGCGCTAGCTACCCCGTTCGTCATCTCACCAGCTCATCCATTCCAGGTAACCAACACATTACATTGATATTATTTATTTGTTGACGAACTCCATAAATGGAGTATTATATATTCATTAAAGGAGTAGTCAACGTGGCAGCTCCGCTCATTCAATCTACGGGCATCAGCTGGAACGAACCAGCGGATCTTTCGCGCCGGCCCATTCAGCAGCGCCTGAGTCCTACCGCTATTCGTGCGTTTTTCCGGATTGCGACAGCCTGGAGACTACGCGACGAAGACGCGCGCGGCCTGCTCGGAGGAATCTCGAACGGGTCGTTCTATCAACTGAAGGGCGGAGCGAAGAAGAGGCTCGACCAGGACATGCTGACAAGGATCTCCTTGTTGATTGGCATATTTAGCGCGCTCAACATCCTGTACAGCGCAAAGCTCGCGGATGCGTGGATCCAGCTGCCGAACACCAACTCGATGTTTAACGGGGAATCTCCTCTCGTTTACATGCTTCGCGGTGGTCAGCCCGCCATGATGCACGTCCGGCAGTTGCTCGACGCGCGGCGCGGCGGCCAGTAAGTGCTGCCCGCCACCACAACGCTTCACCACGACGACACGCATCGTCTGATTCCGACGCGGTATTTGCCCGGGGATGTGAGCGTGCTGTCTCGTCTGGCCGCAAGCCGCCGCGATCTTGATGATCTTGCCGAACTTGAAGGTGCGACCAACGATCGGTTGATCGGAGAAGTAAATCGGCTGCCAGGCATCAGCGTGCACGAACTCGTTTTCGGCGTGCCGAACTTTCATATCGTAAATGCGTCGTTTACGCACGCTGCACCCTCGGGCAGCCGCTTTAATTCGTCCGATCGCGGGGCGTGGTATGCGGCATTTGCGCTCGAAACGGCACACACCGAGGTTGGATATCACTTCGGCGAAGAGCTTCGCGAGATCCCGAGTTGGAAGGAGCCTGAGTCGCGGACGTATCGCGATTATCTAGCTGATTTCCGTGCGGATTTTCACGATCTTCGAGGCGATTCAGAGAACGCAGCTTCTCTAGATCCTACGAGCTATGTTGCGTCGCAGGCGCTGGCACGCGCGCTTCTCAACCAAGGATCGGCGGGTCTGGTGTATCCGAGTGTGAGGCACGCAGGGGGGACTTGTGTTGCGTGTTTCCGTCCGGCTCTCGTAACGAATGTGCGCGAGGCCGCGCTGGTAGAGATTAAATTTGCTGATCCTTCGAGCTCGCCTGCGGTGATCGTTACCGCGTAAGGTGCTCAATTGTCCGAAATGAAAACGGAGCGGCTGATCGCCGCCCCGGGAATACGCCTACTGACGACTGACCGTCTTCTTAGGTTCCTTCCGACCAGCTAGCCAGATATTCTTCCTGCTCCGGCGTGAGGCGATCAATCTTGATGCCCATGGACTCAAGCTTCAACTTGGCTACGCGCTTATCTAAATCGACCGGAACCATGTAGACCTTCTTCTCGAGCGCCTTGTGGTTTTTCACCATGTATTCGCAGGCGAGAGCTTGGTCGGCAAAGCTCATGTCCATTACGGACGGCGGGTGTCCTTCGGCCGAAGCCAGGTTGATCAGGCGGCCTTCGCCAAGCAGATTGATCTTGCGGCCATCCTTCATTGTGTACTCTTCTACAAAAGTTCGAGTGGTGCGCTTCGAGGACGACATCTTTTCGAGTGACGGAATGTCGATCTCAACATTGAAGTGACCTGAATTCGAAATGATGGCGTTGTTCTTCATCACTTCAAAATGCTCTTTCGCGAGCACGTTCTTGTTGCCCGTCACGGTGCAGAAGACGTCACCGATCTTGGCGGCTTCGGGCATTGACATCACACGGAAACCGTCCATGACCGCCTCGAGAGCCTTTGTTGGGTCGACTTCTGTAATTATTACTTCAGCGCCTGCACCACGCGCACGGCTCGCGAGTCCGCGACCGCACCATCCATAGCCAGCAACTACGAATTTCGATCCAGCCAGCAGGAAGTTCGTCGCGCGGATGATGCCATCGATGGTGGACTGACCTGTGCCGTAACGGTTGTCGAACAAGTGCTTCGTATCGGCGTCGTTAACGGCAATGATCGGATACTGCAACACGCCCTCTTTCGCCATGGCGCGTAAGCGAATAACGCCTGTTGTCGTCTCTTCAGTACCCCCAATGATGTCGGTCGCCGCGTCTTGGCGCTTGGTGTGCAGAACGGTAACGAGATCGGCACCGTCATCCATCGTTACATGCGGTTTGTGATCGAGTGCCGCCATGATGTGGCTGTAGTACGACTCGTTGTCCTCGCCCTTAATCGCAAACACGGAAATACCGTAGTCACGTACCAGACTGGCTGCGACGTCGTCTTGCGTCGAAAGCGGGTTCGATGCGCAGAGTACGACGTCCGCGCCACCATCGCGCAGCGCGATCATCAGGTTCGCTGTTTCCGCAGTCACGTGCAGGCAAGCGGAGATGCGAATTCCCTTGAGGGGCTGGTTCTTGATGAATTCCTTGCGAATGATTTGTAGAACGTTCATCGACTGGTTTGCCCACTCGATGCGCTTCTTGCCAAGATCGGCGAGTTCCAGACTTTTTACGTCACAATTCACTGCTGCGGTTGTCGTCGACATAATCTCCTGTGGCGCGGTGGGCGATAATAGAAAGACCTGCGGAGGCTAGGAAGTTTCGCCTCCGCGACAGAACCTATTTCCTGGCTGCTACCGGTTCCCGTTTAAGGCCAGCTTCGCTCGCGAGCTTGGATGCCTTATCGGTCGCTTCCCACGTGAAGTCAGCATCGGTGCGTCCGAAATGGCCATAGGCCGCCGTCTTGCGATAGATCGGGCGACGCAAGTTCAGCGATTCGATAATGCCTTTCGGCGTCAGCTTGAAGTTTGCGCGAACAAGGTCGGGAATGATCGCGGGATCCACCTTCTCGGTACCAAAAGTATCGACCAGCACGCTTACGGGTTCGGCGACGCCGATGGCATAAGCAAGCTGCACTTCGCAGCGCTCGGCGAGACCAGCTGCAACGATGTTCTTCGCGATGTAGCGCGCCATGTAGGCAGCGGAACGATCCACCTTCGTCGGATCCTTGCCGCTGAACGCGCCGCCACCGTGGCGCCCCATGCCGCCGTAGGTGTCGACGATAATTTTGCGTCCTGTAAGTCCAGTGTCTCCCATCGGACCGCCGATGACGAAACGTCCTGTGGGATTGATGTGATATTTGGTGTCAGCGTCAAGAAGGTGCGCTGGAATCACGGATTGAATCACGTGTTTCAACATGTCGGCGCGTAATTCGTCATTCCCCACGTTTTCCGCATGCTGCGTCGAAATCACGACGGCGTCAACCCGCAGGACCTTGCCGTTTGCGTCGTATTCAACTGTGACCTGGGATTTTCCATCAGGCCGGAGGTAGGGGCACATGCCGTTCTTGCGGACTTCCGAAAGGCGCAGCGTGAGTTTGTGTGCCAACGAGATCGGCATCGGCATTAGTTCGGGAGTCTCGTTGCAGGCGTAGCCAAACATCATGCCTTGGTCGCCGGCTCCGCCCGTATCCACACCCATGGCGATATCGCCCGACTGTTTGTTAATGGTAGAGATCACGGCGCAGGTATTCGAATCGAAACCATAGAGTGCATTGTCGTAGCCGATCGATTGAACAATGCCGCGCACGAGAGTTTGAAAATCGACATAAGCTTTGGTGGTGATTTCGCCGGCGATCACGATCAATCCCGTCGCGGTAAGCGTTTCGCACGCCACGCGGCTGGTCGGATCTTCGCGGAGGCAGGAATCCAGAATGCCGTCAGAAATCTGGTCGGCAATCTTGTCGGGATGGCCTTCAGTCACCGACTCGGACGTGAAAAGATAACGGTTTTTTGCTGGCAAGCTTTACTCCTCAGAAGAAATCTGGACGCTTTGGTCGGGCAGGAAAATACGCACTACGACGCTCGAGACACACCTTTAGGGTCCTCTAAAACGGTACCAGAGAAGGGTTCGAGGCGCAACGCTTTTGGCCCATTCTGCCTAATCCTCACAGGCAGTTGCGCACGTTCGCACTGAAGTGCGGGAGGAGCGGGTTCGACGGCTGAAATCGAACTGTCAACGGGAGATGATCAGCCCTGCGGACTCACAGGTTTCGTCCCAGTCGGCGGCGCAACCAGACCTTCGGTTCCGAATGTCAGGGTCTTCACCTGACCTTCTTGGCCTTGTCTCTGCAGTTTCTTTCCATTAAATGAGATCTCAAGAGCGCCGACATTTCCCGCTTTGATCACGATTTCGCGATTCGCTTGAATCGTTTTGGTGGTTCCGCCGGTGAGTAAACTATCTGCGGCCACTGTTTTGCCATCGGCAGCGATTGCTACCCAGGAATCGTCGTTGGCCTTGATCGTCACGGAGAAGGTTCCCGGGGCGGCTGGCGCGTCTGCGTTGATCGGCTTGGCGTCAAGAATGGCGGACGGAGGATGCTGCGCCGGAGGGGTTTGCAGCGGAGACAATGTTCCCGCACCTTGCTTGTTATCGTTCGAGTTCGGCGCCGCAGCCCGGACGGGTTCAGGCGCGCTTGCCTCTCTTTGATCGCGCCTGAAATAGCTCCAGACTGATAAGACCAAAGCGAGAATCAGCAACCCAGCCGCTAACATTCCCCACGGCACGGTTTTTGGAAGCTTCTCGCTTTCAGCTTCGCGTGCGGGGAGAATTCGAACTTCGGGTGTTGGTTCAAACCGTTTTGGCGCTGTTTCGCCGGCGGCCTCGAGGTAGTCGGCTATCGTTTGTTCTTCATCGAGTCCTAGGTGCCGAGCGTAGGCTCGGACGAACCCCTTGTTGAAAATGCCCCCGGGCAGTTGCTCAAACTTCTCCTCCTCAAGGGCATGGAGCATGCGGGTACCGATCTTAGTGGAGAGGGCAATCTCATCGAGAGACACCTTCCGTTTCTCTCGTTCTCGCTTCAGCCTTTCTCCGAAGGAAGCCACAAGGTCCCCCTGGCACGGGCCACGCAATGCCTGCGAAGAACATTACTATAGGCAATTTTTCCTGGAAAGACATAAGGAAAGCGGCGGCTTAGGGTCGGGTAGGCGCGCCCCAGAAGCCGCTTAGACCGTGGCGTCCGGGGTTCAGGTTACTTCAGTTGGTTGCTGGCAGTTTCCAGGCCCGCATATAATTCTTGCACTTTCCGCCTGATTTTTGAGGTCCTTATCGCATGTCTGAGGGCACCGGTGCCGCGCGCACTCGCAAAGACCAAGAGCTCAACATCTTCCACGATGTTGCCAAGGCTCTGACGTCTTCGCTCGACCTCGACTCCATTCTGCAGACCATCATGGAAAAGATGGCGGAATACTTCCAACCAGACACCTGGTCGCTGCTCATGGTCGACGAGGAGCACAACGAGCTTTATTTCGCGATCGCAGTTGGAGACAAGGCGGAAGCGCTAAAAAACGTGCGACTGAAGGTTGGCGAGGGCATAGCTGGATGGGTTGCTCAACATGGGGAACAGCAGATCGTTCCGGATGTGAGCGCTGATCCCCGCTTCGCGAAACGGGTCGACAAAATGACCAAGATGGAGACGCAGTCGATTATTTGCGTCCCCCTGCGATCCAAGCATCGAGTGCTCGGCGTCATTCAATTGGTAAACGTCGACATGAAGGGATTCCGCGACGGTGAGTTGTTCTTTCTCAACTCACTCTCTGATTACGCCGCCATCGCAATCGAGAATGCGCGGTCCGTCGAGAAAATTCAAGAGCTCACGATCACGGACGATTGCACAGGCCTCTATAACGCGCGTCATCTTCATAAAACGCTTGAAACTGAGGTGTACCGCTCGTCGCGTTTTGCATATGAATTCAGCGTGCTGTTTATCGATCTCGATCACTTTAAAAAAGTGAACGACACGCATGGCCACTTGGTCGGCAGCAAATTGCTCGCTGAAATCGGGTATCTCATCAAAGCGCAGCTCCGTTTGATCGACTATGCATTTCGCTACGGCGGCGATGAATTCGTGATCTTGTTACCGCAAACCGGCAAGGAACAGGCCGTAGTGGTCGCCAAACGTTTGCGCGAAGCTCTTCGCACGAGCACGTTCTGTCAGGAAGAGAAGTTAGATCTAAAAGTGCGGGCGAGCATGGGGCTATCGACGTTTCCCCATGACGCGAAAACTCCGCAAGACGTCATCCGCCAGGCTGATGAAATGATGTACATGGTCAAGAACACGACCCGCGACAACATTGGGATCGCGGGGCGTGGATTGATGGAGTAGCAGACCTTTCTCTAACGCTTCTTTAGTTCCGCAGGTTGATCGGACACGGGTTTTACAGCGGATGGGTCCGGCTTCCATGCAGTGGGATTAGCAGCGGCCGACGGGTTGACTCCAAAATCCCAAACGTACAGATTCATACCTTCTTTGCCCAGCATCTCCACCACGGCATATTCCCCTGGAGTAAGCGCCTCGACCGGCGTGACCTTCACCCAACCCCCCATCATCTTTTCTGCGTGAGTCGGAACCAGCTTCTGTTCCTGAGAGACCTTGCCGTAGATCGCAATCTTGATGTCCCCGACGATGCGCTTGTCGCCCTTTACCTGCATGCGCACCATTTTGAAGCGGTCGTAAGGTAGTTCCGGATCAGTTGTCTTCGCTTCTCCGTTTGCTTGATCCTGCCGATCGGCATTCACGTAAATGGAGGGAAGGGTGACATGCGATTGCACTTTGGAGTGCGTTCCGGTGAGCTCAACCGTTTGCTTTGCGCTCGCAATCGGGTTGATCGCCGCGCGGAAAATATTGCCTTTTATGTTGCTGTTCACTTCTCCGCCGGACTGTAAGAGCTCTACCAGTTGCGGCTGACTATCGAATGTGTCGAGTAAGATCACGCCGCCCTCATCCGGCAACTGCAGGCCGGGTGAGACGTGCGGATTGCGCGCTTCTTCTGCCTTCTTGTCGGCTTCGAGTTCTTTGTCGAGAGCCGCCGCCTCCGGGCTGGGAACTCCCGCAGCGCGGTCTTTCTCGTATTTTTCGGTTGCTGCCCAGTCAACCAGCGATTTCGGAAGTTCCTCCCACTCCCCGCGCTCCGCGCTCATGTAGCGCACACGCTCGCCCTTGATCTCATACTTGCTTACAAGTTGGTAGGACCCGTCTTTGAGGATGAGACGTTTGGCGAGCTGCTGCGCCGTGCCCGGAGCAGCGAGTCCAAGAAAAATCACAGCAATAATGGCGATTGCGGTGCCGGATTTTCGGTACATCAGCATGACTGACCTGAAGGTGCGCGCCCCTCTTTATTCCAACTAGATGCCGGCTTCTCCGTATTGTTTGTCTACCCACCCAGTCGTCAGTTTGCGGACTTCTCCCAGTCAGCCTCGGCGGGCGGTATCAGGTCGTATTCGTTCGTCTTCTTGTCTTGCAGATAGACGTCGAACCAGTTCACGATGTGATGCAAGCGCTCAATGCGATGCCACGGCTGGCCTGACCGGGACAATTCGTGACCTTCTGCAGGAAACCGCACCATCACGGCTGGTATTTTCCGATACTTGAGCGCGCGAAACATTTGCTCGCCACCGGCACTCGGGGGTGTCCGCAGGTCTGCATCGCCCAAAATGAACATGATTGGCGTTTTCACGAAATTAATGAAGCTGATCGGGGACCGGTCGCGATAATCCGCCGGCTCTTCGAAAGGCGGTTTGTGAAACCACATCGGACGGAACAGCACGAAGTCGTCGGAGTACCACCACGCCGTCCAACTCGCGATGTCTCGCTGCGCGACCGCGGCTGCAAATCGATCGGTGTGGCCGACGACCCAATTTGTCAGTAAGCCGCCGCCACTTCCTCCGGTCACTGCGAGGCGCTTTGGGTCAACATATCCGCGTTTGATCAATTCGTCGACGCCCGCCATCAAGTCGTGATAATCGTCGCCTGGATACTTGAACTGAATGATGTTCGCGAACTCCTCTCCGAACGATGTGCTGCCGCGCGGGTTCGGGTAGAGCACGACATAACCTTTCGCAGCCATCCATTGCATTTCGTGGAAGAAGACGTAGCCATACGCCGTGTGCGGGCCGCCATGAATGTTCAGAATTAACGGGTATTGCTTTTTCGCATCAAAATCCGGAGGCTTCTGCACAAAGCCCTGCATTTTTTTGCCGTCGAAACTGGCGTAGGTGATTTCCTCGGGGGGCGTGAGATTGAGCTCTGCAAAGAGCTTTTCGTTGATGTCGGTCAAACGTTTCGCCTGCGCCGGGTCGTCCCCTACTAGGTACAAGTCGTTGATGATTGTTGGCGTTGAAATTGCCGCCACGGTCTCTTTCCCATTCGACGTGTATTGCGTGACCGCCTGATCGCCCTTCGTCACCGGTGTGTTCTGCCCCGACTCAGCGTCGAAACGCTCGAGGTTGGCACGGCCTTGCCTGGCAACAATCACGGTCAACGATTTTCCATCCGCCGACCAAAGCGGGCGCACACCGCTTCCTCCCCGCGGAGGCTCCTGATCGCCGATGATGCCGCCGGAAATGTCGAGATCTAGTCTCGCAGTCAGGTTTTTCGGCTTTGCGCCATCCTTCAATTCGACAACCCAGAGATGGGACTGCGTGTAGGACTGCACCGGACTGTTTGCAGTACCGACAAATGCGATTTTGCCGCCATCGGGGCTGAGGGAAATCGATTGCGAGGTCCCCGTAATCCGCGCAACCTCTGTGATCTCGCCGCCGGCCGCAGGCACCGAATAAATCGCATTCTGCGGCAGCTCGTAATAAGGTTCCAAGTTGCGCGTCGACGTAAAGTAAATCTTCGAGCCGTCCTTGGCCCATTCAAACTCATCTTCGGCGAATTCCCCCCTCGTGATTTGCGTCGGCTTCCCGTCGTCCGTCGGAGTCGATGGAACACCAATCTTCCAGATGTGCGGCGGTCGCGACAAATCGAAATACCCTTCGTTGTCACCTCGATACTCGACTCGCGTTACCACATGGATGTCAGGCTCGTGCTCGGGCTTGCCGCATTTTTCGGCGATTTTCTCTTTCGCGTCCTTTTCCTTCTTGCTATCAACTTTCTGGGCATCGTCTTTATTTGTAACTTTTGCGTCCGCAGGTTTGCTCGCAGCCGAAGTTGGATCGAGGCCTTGTTTTTCTTCGCATGCGGCGCGTTCCATATCTTCTGGATTCGCCGTGCTGAAGAACGCGAGCGTTTTACCGTCCGGCGACCATTCTGGACCGCCCGCGCCCTGCGGCATCTTGGTCAACGGCCACGCCTCGCCGCCAGTTACCGGAAGGATGAAAATCTGCGGCGGCTGCGTCTTGCCGTCCTTCTCGACCGCACGCATGAACGCGAGAAGTTTTCCATCGGACGACCAACGAGGAGACGAATCGTGCTTTCCTGAAGTCAGCGTCCGCACCGAGCCGCCGCCGGTCGCCGCAATCCAGATCGAAGTTTCGTAGCCCGCTTGTTTCTCATCGACAGTGACACGGACGAAAGCTACCTGCGATCCATCGGGAGAGATTTGCGGATCGCCGATCCACTGGAACTTGAAAAGATCTTTCTCTGTAATCGAGCGCTTTTGCGCGATTGCGACACTCGCGAACAGCAGAAAACAAAAGGTGACCACGCCAGCGCGCCGGCAGCAAATATTCATGTAGGCCTCTTTAGAAAATCGATAACCGCAAAATAGCGGCCGGTGTTGCTCTCGACCGCGGCTCGTGTTCTATCTCAGAGCAAACAAACGCGGACAGCCTACGGCCTCATCCCGTATTGTGCAACCCCGCTGCGATTCCATTGATGGTCGCTCCGATCGCATAGTCGAGCAGCGGATCGGTCTCTCCCGAGCGTTTGCGACGCAACAAGTCAACTTGAACCAGGCTCATCGGATCGACGTATGGATTCCGCAAACGGATGGATCGCGCGAGCACCGGATTCTTTTCCAGCAACTCGGTTTGTCCCTTGACTGCGATGAGAACACGTCGCGTGCGTTCGAATTCTTCTTCGAATAGCGAAAATACTCGGTTGCGTACCACAGAGTCCGGCACAAGGTCCGCATATAAACGGGCGATGGCCATATCGGATTTCGCCATAGCGATCTCGACGTTCCGCAGCATGGCCGCGAATACTGGAGACCCACTCATCATGTCGCGCAATATCTTCTTCTGATTCTCACCGCGAGATCCAAACGACTCCAGCGCGTGTCCGACGCCAAACCAGGCTGGAACTGCGTGCCGGCTCTGCATCCATCCAAATACCCACGGGATGGCGCGCAGGTCTTCGAGCGACCGGCTGGAGGTTCGTCGAGCTGGACGCGACCCGATTCGCGCGTTCTCCAGTTCATTGACCGGTGTGGCCCCTTCAAAGTAGGCGAGCACATCGGCATTTTCTGCAATATGTTTTCGGTAATAAGCAAACGCGTCTTGCGACATGGCCTGCATCGCGTCGTTCCACGCCGCGTTCATCTCTGAACTTTCGCGTCCTTTTGCCAATAGTGACTCCAAGCTCGCCGCGATCATCGATTCCAGATTCCACTCCGCCAGCACCGGATCGGAATACTTCCAATTCAGAACCTCGCCTTGCTCGGTAATGCGAAGTTCACCCGTGAAGTCGCCAGCGGGCTGCGCAAGGATCGCCGAGTGCGTTGGGCCGCCGCCTCGCCCCACAGTGCCACCTCGACCATGAAACAAACGCAACGTCACGTCGCACGCGCGTGCTACGCGATGCAAATCGCGCTGCGCTTTATGCAATTCCCAGGTGCTGGTAAACATGCCGCCGTCTTTGTTGGAGTCGGAGTAACCGAGCATCACCTCTTGCCGTCGCCCCCAAGAGTCGAGCAAAGGCTGGTAATCGGCCGACGACCAGAGCTTCTCCATCACACGCCCGGCCCCTCGCAACGCCTCGATCGATTCGAATAACGGCACGGGCATGAGACCCGGATCATCGCCGATTGCGATGACTCTCACTCCACTCAACGCAGCCAGGCGCACCACAGCTAGCACGTCGCCCTCGGATTGGGTATTGCTCACAATGAAATGCCGAATCGCTTCCGGAGCATACGTCTCCTTGATTCCCGCAATCGTTCGCAGCGTGTGCAAGAGTTCCGCCGCGGGTCCCGAGAGACCTGTAGGAAGCGTAGTGGAAGCATCGGCACAATCGACCGCCTCTCTGAGTTCCGCAAGGGTTTGCTCCAGGACGTGGGTATGCTGACGAATATCCAGGCTGTGCAGGTGAAATCCGAAAGTGCGCACCTTGCGAAGGAGCGGATCTAAGAGCAGCCGCGCTAATCGCTCGCCGCGATTTGCCAGCAAGCTCTCACGCAGCAACCCGAGGTCGCGCAGGAATTCCGCAGGCGACGCATATCCCAACGCCGTCTTGGACGACTCGCGACTGTGGCGAATCCGCGCTCCCATCAACTCTATAAAGTGCCGGTAGACCTCGGCTTCGGTAATGCGTTTCCATCGCGAATGATCTTTCCCGAGCAGCGCTTCGTATTCTTCAACACGGCGCTTCAGTTCGTCAGAGAGTCCAATCCGGCGCACGGACATGCTTAGTTGCGTGATCAATCGCGACAGCTCTGCAATGTAGTGGTCGAAGAGAACCTGTCGAGCCATACGCACGGCGTCGCGGGTCGACTGCGCAGTCACGTACGGATTCCCGTCGCGATCTCCGCCGATCCAAGAACCGAAACGCAGCAACTCAGGCAAGGATGCGCTAGTCGCGTCTCTCGACTTGCCCTGTGAAGAAACCATCTCCTCGACCGCATCTTCCAGTTCGGAATAGAGCCGCGGCAGCGTATCGAACAATACCATCTGAAAATAGTCGAGGCCCATGTAGACCTCATCCTGCACGGTCGGACGGTTCAAGCGCACTTCGTCGGTCTGCCAGAGAGAAGTAATCTCCGCCATGATTTCCGATTCGAGGGCTGCCGCTTCGGTGTGGGCGAGCGGCAATTGGTCCAAACGCTCAAGAGCTGCAGCGATGCGGCGGCGCTTCAGGCGAATGGTGTGACGCGTAATTTCCGTCGGGTGTGCCGTGAACACCGGCGTCACGCAGACCTGTCGCAGCGCCTCGCAAATCGAGCTGGCGGGAACGCCAGACGAACGCAGTCGCTTGACCGTGCCTCGGAACGATCCCTCGGCAACAGCTCGAGAGGGTTCAAGATTCGCCGCGCGGCGTCGCCGCTTGCGATGGTTCGTTTCCGCAAGGTTCGTCAGCTCGAAGTAGATCGCAAATGCCTTAGTTAACCGGTATGCGTCTTCGACCGAAAGACCGCGAATAATCTCGCGCGCCTGGCGCATGAAATCTGAAGGGTGATTGCCGCTTGCAGTCGATCCTACGAACGTACCGCTGACCGATTCGCGATATTGAATCAGCAATCGTCGCAGTCGCTCGACAGTTTGGAAAAATTCTTCCCCTTCTTGCTCCACTAACACGCGGCCCAGCAGGATACCGAGCGATCGCACATCACGTCGAAGAGGAATTTCCTTGGCTGGATCGGACGTGTCGGCGCTCAACTCGGTAAGTCGTTCGATTGGAGCGCCTTCGCTCCACAGGGGGTCAGGCATGCGCTATTCTAGCGAATCGAAAAAACTGAATGCTATCGCCAGTGAGCCAACACCCCGCTTTTCCACATTCCCATTCTCAAATTTTTCTGCCATAATCAATCGTGCACCCCAGCCTGCACAATTTTCCAATAAAACTTAGAGCGAGGTACGGATGTCGGCAAAGTACATCTTCGTGACGGGCGGAGTGGTGTCTTCTTTAGGCAAGGGACTGGCAGCGGCCTCACTCGGCTGCCTGCTCGAAAGCCGCGGCCTCAAAGTCAACCTGATGAAATTCGATCCGTACCTGAACGTCGACCCCGGCACTATGTCGCCATTTCAGCACGGCGAGGTTTTTGTCACCGACGATGGCGCCGAAACCGATCTCGACCTCGGACACTACGAGCGATATACCCACGCCAAGCTCTCCCGCGACAATAACTGGACCACCGGCCGCATCTACGAGCAGATCATCGCCAAAGAGCGCCGCGGTGACTATCTGGGAAAAACCGTGCAGGTCATTCCTCACGTCACCAACGAAATCAAAGCCGCAATGAAGAAGGTCGCGCAGGATGTGGACGTCGCGATCGTGGAAATCGGCGGTACCGTGGGCGACATCGAATCACTACCGTTTATAGAAGCCATTCGCCAGATGCGGCAGGAACTTGGACGCGAGCACACACTCTTCGTTCATGTCACGCTCGTCCCCTTCATTGCCGCCGCGCAAGAACTGAAAACGAAGCCGACGCAACACTCGGTGAAGGAACTGTTGAGTGTCGGAATTCAGCCGGATATCCTGCTCTGCCGCACCGACCGCTATCTCTCCAAAGACATCAAGTCGAAGATCGCTCTGTTCTGCAACGTTGAAGAAGAGGCGGTCATCACCGCGAAGGACGTTGCGTCGATCTACGAAGTGCCGGTAGTGTTCGCGCGTGAAGAAGTGGATACGCTCGCTCTTCGATATTTGCACATCGATGCCAAAGACCGCGACCTGAAGCAATGGGAGGACATTGTTCACCGCGTGTACAACCCGAAGGACGAAGTCACGATTGGCATCGTTGGCAAGTACGTCGAATACGAAGACTCTTACAAGTCGCTGAAAGAAGCGCTCGTCCACGGAGCTCTGGCGCACAACCTCAAACTGGTAGTGAACTGGATCGAAGCCGAAGGCCTCGAAACAACCGACGGCAGTTACGAAGCGCAGCTCGAAAACTACGATGGCATCCTCGTTCCCGGCGGGTTCGGCAAGCGCGGCATTGAAGGAATGCTGAAGGCTATCCGCTACGCGCGCGAGAACAAAGTGCCGTATTTCGGCATTTGCCTTGGTATGCAAACGGCGTGCATCGAGTTTGCCCGTAATGTTTGCGGCCTGGCTGACGCGAATTCGAGTGAGTTCGATCCGGCCACTCCGCATCGCGTGATTTATAAACTCCGCGAACTTCGCGGAGTGGAGGAACTGGGCGGCACTATGCGCCTGGGGGCGTGGCCCTGCAAGATAGAACCGGGTACGCTTGCGTACAAGATCTATGAACAAGCCGAGATCAGCGAACGACACCGTCATCGTTACGAATTCAATCGTGAGTACGAGGGGACACTGACCGCAGGCGGGCTTCGCATCTCAGGTTCGACGCCCGACGGAACCTACGTTGAGATGGTCGAGCTACCCGATCATCCGCACTTCATCGGATGCCAGTTCCATCCTGAGTTCAAGTCGAAGCCGCTCGAGCCGCATCCGCTGTTCAAGACGTTCGTTGGGGCCGCTTACGAACAGGGCACAAAACGCCGTGCGGCGCGCGAGTCGGCAGCCGTAGAAATGTTCCATCGCCCAGAAAAAGTGGCGAGAAAATAATCGCGCTAGGCAGAAAAACAAGAAAGATCGGGGAACATTGAGATGAGAACTTGTTGTTCCGTGTTCCTCCGCGTCCTCGTGGTAATTGCTTTTGACAACGTCCTTCCAAATCGACAACGTCCGCGTTGGGTCTGGCGACCTGTTCCTTATCGCTGGCCCCTGCGTCATTGAGAGCGAGAAGCACGCGCTTTTCATGGCGGAAGTCATCAAGGGCATCACTCGCTCGTTGAACGTGCCGTTCATCTTCAAGGCGTCATACGACAAAGCGAACCGCACCTCGATCCGCAGTTTTCGCGGCCCTGGTCTGGAAGAAGGCTTGCGCATCCTGAAAAAAGTAAAAGACGAAGTACACATCCCCGTGCTAACCGACGTTCACGAAACGGCCGATGTTCCTCGAGTAGCAGAAGTCGTTGACATTCTGCAAATCCCCGCGTTCCTGTGCCGCCAGACGGACCTCATCGTTGCGGCCGCGCTCAGCGGGCGCCCCGTCAATATCAAGAAAGGTCAGTTCGTCTCCCCTTGGGACATGAAGCATGCGGTCACGAAGTGCCGCGAGGCAGGTAACGACAAAATTTTTCTCACCGAGCGCGGCTCCAGCTTCGGCTACAACAATCTGGTCGTCGATATGCGATCTCTCGCCATTATGCGCAAGATCGCGCCGGTAGTTTTTGACGCGACGCATTCCGTGCAGCTACCCTCTTCGTCTCACGGAGATGAAGACAGTCCCGCGACCAGCGGCGGCCAGCCCGAGTTTATTCCAGTCCTATCGCGTGCAGCCGTTGCAGCAGGTGTCGATGGAATTTTCATGGAAGTTCACGACAACCCAAAAGAAGCGAAGAGTGACGGCGCCAATGCCCTCGACAGCCGCAACCTGCGTGGAGTGTTGAAGGAACTGCTCGCCGTAAAACGGGCGGTCGAGACGGCCCACAACACCCCGTAGAACAAACGCGCCCGATTCTTCCTTTCGCTAACTCTTTGTTGTTCACCAAAAACGTCGTAGCGTGGAAGTCCTCTCGCGGTCGCGTGATAAATTTGAACTTCGATGAATGATGCTGTCGACTGGGCCTTGAACATCGCGAATCTCCGTGGTGCCACCTACGCCGACGCCCGGGTTGTCGATTCTCGCGCTCGCGCCCTTACAACTAAAAATGGCAAGGTCGGACACGCATCCGACGCTGAGTCTCTCGGGATTGGTATCCGCGCGATCGCCGATGGCGCTTGGGGTTTCGCCGCCTCCGACGACATGAGGCGCGAGACCGTCGAGCAAACGGCCGCTCAGGCTGTCGCGATTGCGAGAGCCTCGGCGCGCGTCAAGCAGCACGATGTGCGCTTGGCTTCCGAAAAGCCCGCGAACGCCGCCTGGGCCACGCCCATCGAAATCGACCCGTTCAACACGTCAATTGAGCAGAATCTTGATCTGCTGTTGAAGATTGACTCCGAACTGCGAGCCGTGTCTGGCATCACGCTCGCCGAAGCCAATATGAATTTCCAACGAGAGGAATCATGGTTTGGCTCTTCTGAAGGCGCCAACATTCACCAGACAAAATATTCCACCGGCACTGGCTACACTGCATACGCGTTCGCTGGCACAGAGATTCAGAAGCGCTCGTACCCGAATTCTTTCGGTGGTCAATGGCAAAACAAAGGTTATGAACTGATTGACGAGTGGAAGCTTGTCGAAAATGCCCGCCGCATTGCAGAGGAAACCGTCGCGCTTCACAAAGCGGACCAGTGTCCCGAAGGCATATACACCATCATTCTCGATAGCTCACAGCTCGGGCTCCAGATCCACGAGTCCATCGGGCATCCGATCGAGCTCGACCGTGTTCTGGGCATGGAAGCGAATTTTGCCGGAACCTCGTTCCTGACTCTCGATAAGTTGAGGACCCTTCGATATGGCAGCGATCTCGTCAACGCAGTTGCCGACGCTACGCCGTCACACGGCCCGGGGCTCGGCACGTTCGCGTTCGATGATGAAGGTGTTCCCGCACAATGTGTGCCAATCATCACAAATGGATTATTTACCGGCTATCTTTCTTCGCGAGAGACTGCGCACACGATTGGTAAAGCGAAGTCTGGAGGCATGGTTCGCGCCGAAAACTGGAACCGCTTGCCCATGATTCGCATGACCAACGTCAGCGTGCTGCCCGGTGACAAGCCTTTGAAGCTCGAAGATTTGATTAGTTCGACCGACCACGGCATTCTCATGCAGACCAACAAGTCGTGGTCGATCGACGATAAGCGTTACAACTTCCAGTTTGGCTGCGAAATCGGATGGGAGATCAAGAAGGGCAAGCGTGTCCGCACGCTCAAAAATCCATCGTACTCTGGAATCACAACAGAATTCTGGAACTCAATGGACGCGATCTGCTCACGCGATGAATGGACTCTGTGGGGAACACCGAATTGCGGCAAAGGCCAGCCTCAACAAGTTATGGGAACTGGCCACGGCGCGAGCCCCGCGCGTTTTCGAAACATAAAAGTGGGAACAGCGTACAAAGGCAGCCAATAGCAACGGCCAAGAGTTACAGCAATGCTGACTTTCGAACAGTCCGCTGACATCTTCGACCGCATTCAGCGCTATTCCTCTGCCGACGAAGTTGAGCTGCTGATCTCTGGCAATCGGTTTGCGCTCACGCGCTTTGCTAATAATGCCATTCATCAGAACGTTGCGGATGAGAACCAGCTGATCTCGGTTCGCACAAACTTTGGCGGCCGCACTGCACGCGCAACGACCAACAAATTGGACGAGGATAGCCTTCGACGTGTTGTCGAGTCCTCCGAGACCCTGGCCAAAGTGCAGCAGCCGGACGCAGAGTTGCTGCCTATGCCTTCCGCGAACGAAGCTTCATCAAACATCCAAGGAAGCGCTCGCGCGAGGACCGTGCCGAGCCGTCATTTCACCGAGACCGCTGCCATTACTCCAGAAGCGCGCGCTGAAGGCGTGCGCAAAATGGTCGAGGTCGCAGCGCGGCATAAGCTCACGACCGCCGGCGTGTTCTCAAGTGCGGAATCGGTCGAAGGCATTTTTAATTCGACCGGATTGCACGATTGGCACGAGCAAACCTTCGCTGAAGTCTCCATTACCATGCTCGGGGGAAACTCCTCGGGTTGGCAAAAAGCGAACTCTCCAGATTTGCGTCAACTCGATCCCGGGCGCCTCGCCGAGATCGCAGCACAGAAAGCTCTCGATTCTCGAGACCCACATGACCTCGGGGCAGGGAAGTACACGGTCATCCTCGAACCAGCCGCGGTGCTCGACATTGTTGGTTTCATGTTCTGGGATTTTAGCGGTCAGGCGATTCTCGACGAGCGGTCGTTCCTCAACAATCGCATCGGTACGCCACTGTTTGGAACGAACATCAATATCTGGGATGACGTATCGCACCCGTTGCAGGCTGGCGCTCCTTTCGACGGGGAAGGCATGCGTCGGCAACGATTGCCGTTCATTGAAAATGGAATCGTAAAGCAACTTACCTACGCGCGCGGCACTGCGGAGAAAATGAAGAAATCGGAATTCGCCAAGACTGTAGGGCCCATTGCCGCGACAGGCCACGGGTTTGCCCTCCCAAACGAAATGGGGGAGATGCCCGTCAACATCGTCTTCGCTCCTCCAGACAATCCGAAGACAGTTGACCAAATGATTTCTGAAACCGAACGCGGAGTTCTGGTGACGCGTTTGTGGTACATCCGCGAAGTAGATCCGTACGAAAAAATTCTCACCGGCATGACGCGCGACGGCACTTTCCTCGTAGAGAACGGAAAAGTCCAGCGCGGCGTTCGCAATTTCCGCTTTAACGAAAGCCTGATTTCGATGTTGTCGAACGTCGAAGCGATGAGCATTCCAGTCCGATCCAGCGGGGAAGAGTCCTTTGACATGGTCGTTCCAGCGATGAAAGTGCGAGACTTCAATTTCACGGAAGTGACGAAATTTTGAAAGGAACTACCAGCATTGGGCCATTTGCTCTTAGCTGAGTCTTCTTAGTCCCCTCGTCGATCAGTGTCGACCTTCCGAAGTAATGCGGTGCGCTTTCGACGCACTTCCACAACTCGCGGGTTCAGCTTTTTATAATCTGAGTCGTTGATGTAACCAAGATCTGTCGCTAGAAAAAAATGGTAGTCCCGTTCGCTCCGGAACCGGCTGCGATCTGCAGGAACCGATGGAATTCGCCGTTTCCTTTGCGGCCACATCCTTCGGCGATATTTGCCGCAACGGAGGCGCTGCATCTTCTGTTCTGAGACACAAGCCCACACATCTCCTCGCGCGGAAATAGCTTGGTCGTCCTGTAAAGCTCGAGAACGAGCTCATGGGACTTTTCCCAGACCGCCAGGCGACGAAAATCTCGCATGCGTATATTTCCGGACAGCCAACTGTCAAATGCTAACGGCCTAAGAGAACAGCTGCTGTGACGAATGAACCATAGCCTTCGGCTGCTCCTAAGTCCATGACCCATCGCGGTTTGCACGCTCTAGTTCCATGACTTCGGTAACTTTGCACTGCTGATTCCCGGGTGTACGCTCGGGTTCGAATATGGGCGACAACGGTCGAACCGGCGAAACGCCTGGGGCCCGCACGAATGCCCCGTCAGTGAAGGCGGAACACGGGAGTCAGGAATCGATGGGCGACAACACCAAGGGACGCTCGCGCTACAACGACATGCAGAGCGCGGCGCGGTTTCCGATCAAACTGCCAGTCGCGGTGAAATCGCAAACTGGTGCCCGCAGCACCGAGACCGAGAACATCTCGGCTAACGGTGTGCTCTTCCAAGTCGATTCGGAAATGCCGATCGGTTCGATGGTGGATTTCACAATTTCTTTGCCCGCCGACGTGGTGGGCTCGACCGCCGATGTCCAGTTGGATTGCCGGGGTCGCGTGGTCAGGAGTTTTGAAGACGGTGGCCGACGTGGAGTGGGCGTGGTCATCGATGAGTATCACTTTGAGCGCAGGTAGGGCGCCGCAAGGACACTGATGGCGAGCATTCCGGTCAGCGTCGACGACAACGTCGAAAAGCCGCTAGAGGGCGACGGTTCCACACCCTGCATTCGTGTGATCGTTGCCGACACGCAAGCCATCTTTCGCGCCGGTTTGCGCAAGATCTTCGCGCTTGAAGATGACATTCGCGTCGTCGGACAAGCCGAATCTCTTTCGCAAACGGTTTCGGCCATCAAGAAGTTTTCCGCTGACATTCTGATCTTCGAAGCAGCTCTAGCCTCAAACCCAGTCGATGCGGTCGGCGAACTGCTCAAGCAGGGAACATCCTGCAAGCTTGTCGTCGTTTTGCAGGAACCCGCCGAAGAACTCACGCTCGAACTGTTTCGCCGAGGCGCGCACGGCATCGTATCGCGGGAAGTAGAGCCCGAACTCCTGGTTGACTGCCTGCGCAAAGTTGCCACTGGACAAGCTTGGCTCGACCAAAAAGGTACGCATTGGGTTCTGGAAGCGTTCCGCAACCAAGCCACTCGTCCGGCTGGTGCGCGCCCCAAAGTTCAACTCACGCCCAAGGAAACCCTCATCGTCTCCTGCGTAACCCAGGGCATGAAGAACAAGGAAATAGCGTTGCGGGTGGGCACGACTGAACAAGTCGTAAAGAACTACTTGCGCAAGGTATACGACAAGCTTGGCGTTGCCGATCGTCTCGAACTGGCCCTTTATTGTTTGCACCATCGTATTTTGGACGGTGCCAAAATGGCTGTTCCAGCCGTGCCATCTCCTGAAATGCCCTCTGCGGAAACGCCGATTGTCGCCACCGAGCCTGAAAAGCTCTCATAAGCAAGTCTTCGAACCCCCGGCATTGCCCTCAACCTTTTTCCCGACTATAGTTTCCTGTTCCCAGTTCTATCTCTTCCTCGTGCAGCTCTCGGAGCTGGGACGATTGCCATCCTGATTAACTTGAGAGGTCTAAAGTGAAAGGCGACCCCAAAGTCATTGCCGTACTAAGTGAGGTTTTGAAAGCGGAACTGACCGCCATCAACCAGTACTTTTTGCACGCCGAGATGTGCGAAAACTGGGGCTATGAACGCATGGCCAAACACACCCGAAAAGAGTCGATCGAAGAAATGACTCACGCTGAAAAGCTGATGGAGCGCATTCTGCTGCTCGACGGCACCCCGAACATGAGCGACTATTTCAAGATCAATATCGGCGTAAATCTGAAGGACCAGCTCAAAAACGACCTTGACCTTGAATACACCGCCGTAAAGCGGTTGAACGATGGCATCAAGACCTGTGTCGCGGTTGGCGACAATGGGTCTCGCGACTTGCTCGAAAAAATTCTGGCTGACGAAGAACTGCACATCGACTGGCTTGAAGGACAACTCTTCGCCATCGGCGAAATGGGATACGAGAATTACCTGGCGCAACAGTTGCACGGGGATGAGTAGCAATTCTCATTTTCAAGATTGCCTTGTTGCCGGTCGGGCCCGGAGTGTTTGCGGCTCCGCGCCAGGACCCGTAGAATCAGTAGAGGAAGCGTCTCGCCTGGAAACTGCGCTTCTGGAGAAGTAAGTTTCGTTCTCTTAAACGATCTTCTCGAACGATCCGCGCTGGAGAGATGGCCGAGTGGCTGAAGGCGCACGCTTGGAAAGCGTGTTTAGGGGAAACTCTAACGTGGGTTCGAATCCCACTCTCTCCGCCATACAGTCTGGGTTGCAGAGAAACTCGTCTGCATTTCCGTGAACCTTACGGGTAATCGCCGCAATTCCGCAACTCTTGCTCTCAAACCGGACCAGAGAAAGCGTCCCGCTGAAAGGCCCAGCCAAACTTTGTCGCTTGTTTCTCTAGAGGCACGCACGCAGTCCGGTTTCCACGACTCCATCAAGCGAATGCAATGCGATCCCAATCCGATGATTCGGCGAAAGCGAGATTTCATGGCGCTGAGATGGTCCGGCGGACGTGTGACGCGCAGTCAAGACTGTCCTATCTAACAACGGCGCACTTGATGAGCTGGGGCTAAGTGCGGGTGGCCGACGCAGTGACTAATCTCCTGCAGGCCAGAACAACGCCAGCTCCGACGAGAACTAGCGCCAGAGTGCCTGGCTCAGGAACTGCCGCCACGACTTCAATTTGGGAATTCTTGGGTAGGCCCTGCAAGAGCAGCGTGAATTCCGCTCGGTAGGGAACCTAGCGTGAGTCGCGCAGAGGCGTGACTTTTCTCGTACAAACTTGGCGTCCCTAACCAACCTCGTTTAAACCAGAATTTCAATTGGATGAGCAACCCCCACAACGTCCTTGAGCGCTGGAGTAGCCCTAACGCGTGAAATTGCCAATCAATGGGGTTGCTACCATTTATTGAAGAGGTTGATGAGCGCCGGGATCGCCCATGCCAAGAATACGATTAACCCTGTGCACAGGAAGATGAGAGCGGTCCACGCCTTTTTAGAAGATTTGATTTCTCGAATGAACTGCTGAGTGAGGCCGCTCGGCCCCACGAGTTTCCATTCAGGGTATTCAGACTCGTTACACGTAAGATCGCAGCCTTTCGCTATTCCGCGCTCATGGGCCTCCATTATTGCGAGTGAGAGTTCCTTGGCAGTTGCTTTGGGTGCGTCGATCTGAATCCAACCGTCTTTATCCGGTTTTCCTTCAGCGGCTGCGAGAGCAACCTTTCTGAGGAGTTTTTCGCTGTTCACTGTCGTCCTCACTTAATGGACGTTACTTTTTTAGACCTCTTCCACTTCGCCCAACGCTTGCGCTGAGCCGCTGCGATATGAGCACGCGCCGCTGCGGAGAGCGTACGAAGTGTGCGCAGCAAGCGCGAACTCTGAGGGTTAGCAGTCCAGATCAATTCGAATACTCAGGAGTTGCGTCCCAAAGAGTCGCACCGCCCTCGTATTCCCCGCACTGCTTGGTAGATGAGTCGCTAGCCAGCGTTGGCGTTCACGCGGGTCGTCGTCGGCAAGCAGTTGTGCAGTGCCAGTGTGCCACTGATACCTTAGTCCCTCACGCAGCTTAAGGCGCACGTGCGGATCACGATCAATATTGCGGACGTATCCGGCCTTCATGCCATGCTCTGCTACTAACCAGAACTGGTTGTCGATCCGTCCATCGCCCACCGGAGTGCGACGTGGCTTTCGGGTCTTGCGCCCAGTTGTTTCGAGCAGTGCATATCCCGGAAGCGGCAAACCCATCTCAAGCGCGAGCTTAATCGGCGGATTGAGCAAGTATTTCTGAAGGGTGTGGACAATCCGAAGCTTCATTTTGTAATTAACTCCGTTCGGTTAAAGATAACCTATGCTCACCGACGCTCCGCGCAAGACGAATCGGCGGGGATTTCTTGAGAGTGACCGGATCAAGGCTCTCGATCTGCCATCGGACGGACATTTGCAGGAGATTGCTGTGCGTTTGGCAAAGGACGAATCGGGATGGCTGATCGGTAAGCGTGATCCATGTACGTATGCCATTGCTGCTACACATCCTTTAGTTGCTCCTCCGTCATCCCGAAGTAGTGACCCAGTTCGTGAATGAGCGTCTGGCGGATTTGGTGGCGGACTTCTGCCTCGCTCGAACAGACCGCTTCGATATTCTTTTGATAAAGCACGATGTGGGCTGGACCTGTTGGTAAGTCAAAGATGCTCTTCTTGGTGGCTGGCACGCCGTGAAAGATGCCTAGCAGCAATTGCCTTTGGGCACCCCGCTGGGATCGGGACTGTTTCGGCGGAAAATCCTCTATGAGAATGGCAACATTCTGGATACGGCTGCGAAATTCTTCCGGCAGCGAATCCAAAGCTTCCTCTGCAACCTCGACGAAATCTTCGCGTTTCATCGTTTACCCCACTGTACTAAACAAGGGGCACGCTCACACCGAATAGCCGCCATTTTCGTCATCATTATCCCCTTCTTCGGTGTCACCTTCGTGTTTCTTTTTCTCTCCCATCGTCTTCTTCCTCCCTCACTCGTGCGCAATCCCCCTGTGGAGGACTAGTTGCGACCCATCAGGTTCATCATCAGGAACACGACGATTCCGTACAACTTAAGATTGTCCGGTCCAAACTCCGAGTGGCCGTAAATCTTGCGAAAAAAGAGTCCTAACCATGGAATGAATCATCTTGCTAATAGCATCTGTATTTGGAGCAGGCCCAATGGCAGCCAGTCCAAACTTCACAGCAGCGCCCCCCTCGAACTCTCCCCTGCTAAATCTGGATCAGGTGGAGGATCTCCTCAAGCTGCAAAAGGCCGCTCAGAAAATCAGCTCGATCCTCGACCTCGATCAACTCGTTGATAAGGTCGTAAACGAGGTTGCCCGCTCCTTCGGATGTCTGGATTCTGACATCTACCTGCACAACCAAGAGCGCGGCGAACTGTCGCTAGCGTGCGCCCATGGCTGCACCGGCTGCGAGCTCCACGGCCCCGGCCACAGCCTGAAAATTGGGAGAGGAATGGTCGGATACGTCGCATCCACTGGCCAGATGCACTACGCGCCCGATGTGCGTCAAGACCCCTACTACATTGGCTGTGAAGAATCCACGCTCTCGGAAGTTGCGATTCCCCTCCATGTAGAAGGGCAGTTGGTGGGAGTATTCACAGCCTCCCACAACGAACTGGATGCCTTCAACCCCTGCCAGCTGCGGCTGCTTCAAGCCATGTGCAGCGATGTGGCAGTGGCCGTCCACAACGCCCGCCGATTTCAACGGGAACTGCGGCAAAGGGAACTGATGAGTGGTGAGGCGCGGGAGGCCCGCGTCATTCAACAAGCGCTTTTCCCCAAGGCCTCTCCCTCTATTCCTGGTTTTTCCGTATCCGGGCTTTCCATTCCCGTCGGCGCCGTGGGCGGCGACTGGTACGACTTCATCCCCATGGACAAAGGCCGTTGGGGACTGGTGTTGGCCGACGTTTCCGGCAAGGGCACCGCTGCCGCGCTGCTCATGTCCGCCACTCGTGGCATCTTGCGATCCCTGGTCGAGGCCGCCTGCACTCCAGGTGAAGTGCTGGCGAAGCTGAATCGTCTTCTGGTCGAGGACTTTCCCGCCGGCCGCTTTGTAACCATGGTGTATGCCGTGCTTGATCCTGCTAATCGGACTCTGACCTTCGCCAATGCGGGTCATCTGCGTCCGCTTCTGGTGACCGGCATTTCAGCCCAGTTCCTCGACGTGGAGCAAGGAATTCCGCTGGGACTGGGATCAGGCGATTTCTCGGAGGTGGAAGTGAAGCTTCCTCTGGGTTTTCGCTTGGTGTTTTACAGCGACGGCATTACCGAGGCGGAAAATCAAGCGAACGAAGAGTACGGATTGGTGCGTCTTCAAAAACATTTTTCGCGAACAGACGCCTCCGCTGAGAGCCTGCTTGATGACGTGCGCTCGTTCGCCGACGGTTCGGGTCGGCGCGATGACGCCAGCGTCATCCTGGTGAAGGGTTAACCGTTTGTCTCTTCCATGATGCCTCCTTATTACTGCTCAGCTTGGGCTCGGTCGACGATCCGGGCGACTTGCTGGGGGCGAGCCCACCGTCGCCAAACAATTACATGGAGCGACCTCTCGGCGCTCGGGTTGTTAGCGCTCGGTTTGTCCATGCCCTACGCCAGTGACATTCGCGAACGGCCGATCGCCGTCCACATCCGAGGTGTCAATGATTAACGATCTGCGAGCCTGATCGTCCTGCCGGTTCTTGCCGACTCTCGCGCGGCATCCAGGATGCGGACCACGATAACGTTCGTATCGAGCGCCGAAAGTCCGGTGGGTTTGATCTCTCCTGAGACGACTGCGATCAGGTATGAGATTGAATCGTTGTACGGAGCGGTGAGCGCCGGAGCGGATTGCTGCCGCTCTTCATCGTCTCCGTTCCGCCGTACGCGGAGGTCGTCGCGGCGCATCGTGATAACTTGGCCGGTCTCTCCGTATACTTCCATGTCTTTGCGATCGAACGGCCAATTCCATGATGCTTGCAGGATGGCCTGCGCCTTTGCATAGGTGAGAATGACGGTCGCCTCATCATCGACGTGCGGATAAATCTCAGGCTTGAGTTGTTGGGTGACCGCCGTGACCGTGATCGGCACTGCCCCCTGCATCAGCCATGTCATGAGGTCTGCGCCGTAACAGCCGAAATCGAACAGCGCTCCCGCACCGTTGCGCGCGGGATCCGTCAGCCATGAAAGGAATTCGGGGGGGACACCGATCTCCTTCGGACCCTTATGGCCATCATGTACGACAACCTTGCGAATATCGCCGAGCGCCCCATCGCGCACAAGTTGATACGCAGCATTATTGCTGGGATACCAAGTAGTTTCGTAGTTCACCAGCACAGGGATGTGCCCCGCGTCGGCAGCCCGCTTGACCGCTAGCGCGTCTTCCACGCTGACCGCCAAGGGCTTCTCCATCATCACCGGAATACGATGGCGTGCTGCCGCTTCCACGATGCGGCGATGATCCCGCGTGTCCGTGTATACCAACACGGCCTGCGGCTGCACAGTCGTCAGCATCTGTTCAACATCGCTATACAGCAATTGCGGATCGAGCTTGAACTGGTTCGTGTACCGGTGTGCGAGTTGCTGATCCGGTTCGACGATACCGACGATGCGGATGTCGCTGCGCTTTAGGGCGGGACCGAGAAAACCGGCAACATGCCCATGCACCAGTCCGACGACGGCGACGCGCAAGGGCTTGCCGGTAGACTGAGCGGAGGACTCCGCCATCGTTATGGCGGGCAGGCCCACACCGACCACCAAGAGCGCTATGAAGCAGATGAATTTACACACGAGAGTCTCCTGTGATTTGATTCCGAGCTCATCCGGCTTCTGCGAGCAAGGTCACTTCGTTCCAGAATAAAAGAACCTGCCTTGACCTGTGGCGGAAGAAACGGAGCGGGAAATAGGTAACAATGTCCAACTTGAAGCTGGGTCTCCGGGTCGCGCTACGTGAGATACTTTTGCGCTCGGACTCGTCGGGGAGCATGCAGTCAGTCTGCGAAGCGTTTTGAGGATCGAACCAGCTCGACCAACGAGCCGTCGTGCCCGATGATCGCTAAGCCTTCGCCTTCCGACCGGCCACGGAAACCGGACTAGTTGATTTTGCGGCCGAGCTTAGTACGTTTCTCCGGAGCGCTCGCTTCCAGCGTGAAAACACACATAAGTTGCTCACACATGGACTCTTAGAGGCTTAGCGAAAAAGCGTACTGAAGGTTCGAATTTTGCTCTCTCCGCCATACAGTCTGGGTTGCAGAGAAACTCGGCTGCATTTCCGTGAACCTTACGCGTAATCGCCGCAATTCCGCAACTCTTGCTCTCAAACCGGACCAGAGAAAGCGTCCCGCTGAAAGGCCCACCCAAACTTTGTCGCTTGTTTCTCTAGAGGGCACGCACGCAGTCCGGTTTCCACGACTCCATCAAGCGAATGCAATGCGATCGCAATCCGATGATTCGGCGAAAGCGAGATTTCATGGCGCTGAGATGGTCCGAAGGTGCTGTGCAGAAAACCAAGTTTCGGAGCAATGAAGTGCTTCGGAGG
>Ga0207641_10000431_pt1 | contig 48383 bp, 47 predicted proteins | sample KBSSwiS62_FD_184306 | JGI IMG/M metagenome (GOLD analysis project Ga0207641, IMG submission 184306) | Switchgrass rhizosphere microbial communities from Kellogg Biological Station, Michigan, USA - KBS Switchgrass S6-2 (SPAdes) (version 2) | ecosystem: Host-associated > Plants > Roots >... | reverse complement strand
CTGTCGATTCGATCCGGCCGTACTGGAATGCCGGCGTGGCGACGATCGATCGTGCCTGACCGCCGCGCAGGTCGAAACCGCGCGCGGGATGTACGCACCGATTGCCGACCCCCTGACGGGGCAGGTGGTATCGCCCGCCATCCTGCAGCCCGGCTCCGAATTGGGATGGGGACGCCTTGCCGGTCCGGAGCCGCTTCCGAACGCTGTCGAGCCGTTCAAGTACGTGGTGTTCAAGAACGAGCAGTGGGACTGGCGGGCGTTTCGTCTGTCTCTCGATCTGCCGCGCGCGCTGCGGGTCGATGACGGCATCATCAATCGGGTGGATCCGAACCTGCAGCCTTTTTTCGACGCCGGCGGCAAGCTGCTGATGTACCACGGCTGGTCCGATCCGCAGGTGCCACCGTTGGGCACCATCGCCTATTTCAACGCGGTCCTGAAGGCGACGAACGAATCGAGGCGAGGGAACGCGATCGAACTGTATCTGCAACCTGGCGTGAATCACTGCTGGGGAGGCGACGGCCCGGATATCTTCGACGCTGTCGGCGCGCTCGATCAATGGACGCGCAGCGGCCGCGCGCCCGCCCGTATCACCGCGATGCACATGTCGGACACTGGCGTGGACCGCACGAGGCCGCTGTGCCCATACCCGCAGGTCGCGACGTACGTGGGTAGCGGCAGCATCGACCAGGCCGAGAATTTCCGCTGTGCGGCCGACGTCGGCACGCCGAAGCCGCCGCCGACACAGGGTCGCCGGGCCGCCACGCGATAAAATCGCGCAGCCGAACAGACGCTACCGAGGTCAGTCGCGCCCGCGTCAGCTCATGTGTGGATCGCAGGCCGAACGGCTTCAACAAATCGATCCGCTCGCCTCTGTCAAAGCCGACAAATTTTAGAACTCGCGAAACAGGCCGCCTCCGGCTACTCGACTCGCAGCGCCCGCGACGGGTCGAGGCGTGTGGCGCGCATCGCCGGAATCAGCGACGCGGCGGCGGCAGCGACGACGACGATAACGGCGGCGGCGGTATAGGTTGAAAGGCTGATGACGGGCGTGAGGCCCGAGATCGCGGCGATGCCGCGCATGGCGCCCGCGGTGCCAAGGAGCCCCACCGCCGCGGCCAGCGTCGCCGTACGAATCGCATGGCCGACCACGCTCCGCATGATGCGCCCGGCGGTCGCCCCGAGCGCCATGCGAATGCCGAACTCGCGCGTGCGTTGCGTCATCACGAACGCCACGACCCCGTAGACGCCGGCAAACGCCAGGAGCAGCCCGATCGCCGCTGGCAGGCCGGCGGCCGTCGAGAACACGCGAAACGACCACACCTGAACGGCGGCATGCTGGCGCAGCGTACCGACGTCGAGCGCGGCCGCAGGATGCGCGTCATGCAGGGCCTTGGCGATACGGTTCATGGCGGCGGCCGCGTCACCGCGGGTCCGCACAAGCAGCCATCGCGCTTCGGGATCCTCCGCGGTCGTCGGAAAGTACACGCTCGTGCGTGCCACGCCGTCGAGAAGTGTCCCGTTGACGACATCTTCGACAACGCCAATGACCGTCGCCCGCATGACCGCTGGCTGGCGTTGAAGGGTGGTGAGCGGCGGGGCAATATCGAGCGTCTGGTCCAGTGGATCGCGGCCCGGCCAGAACAGTCGGGCTGTCGACTCGCTGACGACAATCAGCGCCACCTGCTGCCCGGCATCCGCGCGTGTGAACCCGCGCCCGTGCAGCACCCTCACGCCCAGCGCATCGAAGTAGTCAGCTGAGACGGCCATGAAGCCCGCGCTTTGCGTGGCGCCCCCCTGGGGCGTGACGCGCAGCAGCGACATGGGGGAAATCAGTGGTGGCCGCCAGGCCGCTGACACAGCCGCAACGTCGGCGCGCGCGGCGAGTTCCGCGGCGATGGCTGGACGCGACGCCACCGGCGCCTGCACGGTCACGATGCGCTCGTAGTCGAGTCCGGTCTCGTCGGTGGCCATGCGTCGCGATTCGACGACGAACGCCATCGCGGCGACGAAGAACAGGACGCAGGTCGCGATTTGCACGATGACAAAGGCGTTACGCAGCCGCGAGACGCGTACGCCCGAGCCGATCTGCCCGCGCATGGCGTCGACGAGGCTCGTGCGCGTGAGCTGTATGGCCGGACTCAGGCCGGCGAGCAGCGCGGCGAGTAATCCCGCGGCAACCAGAACCGTCAGCACGCGCACGTCGGGATCGAACGGCACGAGGATCTGGCTCACGACCTCGGCGCCAGCCGGCAGCGTCGACGTCACGAGTCGTGGGAAGCCCCAAGACGTGGCGAACGTGCACAGGAGCGCGATCCCTGCGGCGGGCACGGCCAGCACACTGCTCTCGATCAACAGCTGTCGCATCAGGCGCCAGCGGCTGGCGCCGAGCGAGACGCGTACGCCGAGCTCGCGTTGCCGACTGAGGCCGCGCGCCAGCAACATGTTTGCAACGTTTGCGCAGGCGATCAGCAGCACCAGCCCGAAAGCAGCGGTGAGTAACATGAACATCGTACGCGTGACGCGGGTGAGCGGCACGCGCGTCGCCAGCGAATCGGTGTGCGTGCGAATCGGCTCGAGCTCGGTGCCCGCGAACCGCTGGCGTACCCACGTCCCCAACCAGGCGCCCACCTGATCCGCCGTCACGGCTACACGGCGACGGCCCACGACGAATAGCGATCGCCCCTGACTCGTCGCCGGGTCGGGCGCGCCGAACATCGTCGCCAGCGTCAGCGGAGCCCAGAAGCCAATCGTTTCGTCGCCGGGCAGCGTCGCACCGGGGCGGGTGACGCCAATCACCGTGAGCGGTGCGCCTGCCAGCACGATCTCCTTCCCGACGATCGATGGATCGGCGTTGAAATCGCGCCGCCAGGCGGCGTCCGACAAGACGAGGACCGTGGCGGATGCAGAGGCGGTCACGTCCGCCGGTGAGAGCATCCGTCCGAGCGCGGCCGGAGCGCCAAGGACGGCGAAATATTCGCCGGTCACGAGATGCCCGGCCATCGACTGGCCGTTCGGCATCGCCGCCATGACCGAGGTGCCGGCGGCGAGCTGCGCAAACACCGGGTTGTCGGCCGCGAGCGCCTCGAACTCGGCGAGCGTCAGCTTGTTCCGCTCGTGCGCCGCACTGTCCCAAGTCAGGCCGTGCAGCGCGGTCGGCTGCGGCAGGCGGACCGACTTGAAGAGATAGGCGTTGACGACGGTAAACCAGGAACACAGTACGCCGAGGCCGATGCCAATCGTGCCGGCGACGCTGACGGCGAAGAGCGGTGAGCGCCGCGCTCCCCGGCACGCATAGCGAACGTCCTGCGCGAGCGATTCAGCGAACATGCGTCGCCCCCAATCGCGGACATAGACGGCCCGTGGCCGGCAGCGGTTCCGCCAATGGGAGCAGCCGTCTTTAGTCTTCTCGCAGCACTATCATCGGATCCACCCGCGTCGCCAGCCGTGCCGGCAGGTAACAGGCGATGAACGCCACCATCGCAATCAATGCCACGACGGCGCCCATCGTCGCCGGGTCCGACGGACGGACGCCGAACAGCAGCGACGCGAGCACGCGGTTCATCGCGAACGCGACCGCCAGGCCGCCCGCAATCCCGACGACGGTGAGCACGAGTCCCTGCCGCAGCACCATGCGGAGAACCGAGGCGCGATCCGCGCCGAGCGCCATGCGGATGCCGATTTCGCGGCGGCGCTCCGTCACCATGTACGACAGCACGCCGTAGCTGCCAATCGCAGCCAGCAGGATTGCGAGGCCGGCGAAGATGCCGAGTAACTGCGCCAGCAGACGCGGACGGCCGATCGCCTCCGCGAAGGCATCGTCCATCGTCTGCAGCTTTACGACTGGAAGCGCCGGATCCAGAGTGGACACGATCTGGCGAATCGGGCCGGCCAGCGCGTCGAGCGGCTGGATGGTGCGCATAACGATGTTCATCGTGCCGGCGCCGAAGTTCGCGGCCGCATTCGTGGTCAACTGCTCGAAATTGAAATACAGCTCGGTGCCGGTCTTCTTGTCCACGCCGCCCTGCTTTACGTCCTTCAGCACGCCGACGATGGTGAACCACGGGATGTTCGCGCTCGGCGGCCCCGACGGCCGCACGCGGCGGCCGATCGGGCTTTGATCCTTGTAGAAGGTCCGGGCCATCGTCTGGTTGATCATCACCGTGGTGCCGAGCGCGTCGGTCGGCTGAAACGCGCGTCCCTCCAGCACCGGGATCCCCATCGTTTCCACGTAACCAGTCGTGACGGTGTTGTAGTAGTCGACATTGGCGAACGGCCCTTTTGGCGGAGGGACGTAACCCTCGATGTTGGTGTCGTTCGCGTTCACCTGGCGGAGCGGCGGCAGGCCACTCATCGCGGCGACGCTCTGCACGCCGCCGGACGAGCGCAGCTGCTCGAGCAGCCGCGTGTAGAACGTCCGGACCTGCTCCGGCTTGGAGTAGGCGGCATTCGGCAGCGCGACCGCGAAGGTGACGAGCTGACTCCGGTTGAATCCCGCATCCACGTTCGCCAGGTTCATCACCGTACGCAGCAGCAGGCCGGCGCCGATGACCAGCGCGACCGCGAGCGCCACTTCGCCGACCACCAAGCCGCGCCGCAGACGATTGCGGTTCGCGCTGGCCGTGGTCCGCTGGCCGCTCTCCTTCAGCGCCGATGCGGTCGCGGTCGGCGCGACGTGCAGCAGCGGCGCCAGGCCGAAGACGACGCCAGTGGCCAGGCCGATCGCCAGGGTGAACGCAAGAACTCCGAGGTCGAGGGACACGTCCGCCGACCGCGGCAGGCTGTCTGGATAGGCGGCGATCAGCGCGCGCACGCCGAACACCGCGACGCCGAGTCCCAGCAGCGCGCCAGTGCACGACAGCAGGCACCCTTCCACCATGAACTGGCGCAGCAGCCGCAGGCGTCCGGCGCCGAGCGCCATGCGCACCGCGAACTCCTTGTGCCGCGATTCGGCGCGCGCCAGCAACAGGTTCGCGAGGTTCGCGCAGGCAATCAGCAGCACGAAGATCACCGCGCCCTGCAGGACGAGGACGGCCGTCCTCGCGCTGCCGACGATCTGTGCCTGCAGGGGATCGAGACGCAGGCGATGATTCTGCGTGTCCGGCGTGTGCGGACCGCGAGTGGCGTCGGCCGCGCGCGCGATCGACGTCGGCCAGCCTTCGAGCAGTGTGTCGAGCTCCGCTTTCGCACTGGCCAGCGTCGCACCGTCGGCGAGCCGCCCGATCAGGTACAGGAAGTGGTTGCCGCGGTTCTGCCGGTTCGCGGGATTGACCACGAGCGGGAGCCAGACCTCGACGTGCTGGTCGGCCACGTCGAATCGCGGCGGCATGATACCGACGATGGCGCGGCGGATGCCGTTGACCTCGACGGGCGTGTTCAGGACGTCCGCGCGGCCGCCGAATGACGACTGCCACACCTCGTGCGACAGCAGCGCCACCGGCGGGCCGTTGGGACGCGTCTCGGCGTCGTCGAACGTCCGCCCGTACCTCGCGTTGACGCCGAGGACCTTGAAGAGGTCCGCGGACGCAATCCCGGAAATGAGACGGCGTGGACGATCCGGCGCGGTGAGGTTGGCCTGACCCGTGGTGAAAGCCCCGACCGACGAAAACGACTTCGTGCGCTCCTGGAACTCGAGGAATTCCGGCGGCGAGATCCAGAACTGGTCGAATCCCATCTGCGGGAACTGGCTCGAGACGTACACCAGGCGCTCGGGCCGCGGATAGCCGAGCGGCCGCAGGATCACCGCGTTGACGACCGAGAAGATGGCGGTGTTCGCGCCGATACCGAGCGCCAGCGTGAACACCGTGATGACTGCGAATCCTGGCGTTCGCAGCAGGTTACGCACCGCGTGGCGCAAATCGCGGACGAAGGAGTCCATGCGATGGTTAGACGCGCGGATGCGGAACCGGGTTGATCCCTATCCGACCTTCGCGTCTACCGTGATCTGCATCGTGCCGCGATACGCATTCGAGACCGGGCAGCGTCCCTCCGCCTCTTTCGCGACCTCGGCAAATTGCGACGGCTCGATCCCCTTCAGACCGTACGCCGTGACCTCGAGCTTCGACGACATGATCTTGATGCCCGCATCACCTTTGTCCGCGGTGATCGTGGCGCGCACCACGGTGCGATCCGCCGACGCCTGCTTGCGTCCGAGCGTGCCGTTCAATGCCATCGCGTAGCAGGCGGCGTGTGCCGCGGCCATCAATTCCTCGGGGCTCGTCTTCCCGCCCGGATCGCCGATGCGCGCCGGAAACGACACCGGCAGCGTGAACGCACCGGTGCCGGCCTTCGCCTCGCCCATTCCTTCCGTCACGGATCCCTTCCAATCCACATCCACGTGCCGTTCAAACGTCGCCATCAGCGTTTCCTCCTCGTGAAAGCCTAACTCTTGCGTCCCGTGATACCCAGCTGCACCGCGGCACCGACGACGCCGAGCGCGACCCACGCGATCGGGACCCATTTGGCGGTGGACGCGGCGGTCGGATAGAGAATCCACACCGGCTGGCTGTGCGCCGTCCGTGCGGCCACGCGGTCGCCCGCCAAGGCGAGGCCACCCAGAATCATCGTCCACGCGCCGCCGAAGGCCGTGGACACGACGATGACGTAGCGCTGCAGCACCATCGCGCCGATGGCGCCGACGAGCGCCATGCCGATGACCGCCAACGCGGGCGGATCGCCGGGCCGCATGTAGCTCCACCCGAAGTGGAGGACGAGCGCACCAAGCCCCGCGCCGACGAGCGCGATGCCGATGAAGTAGGCAAAGACCAGGATGAGCGCGCCGACGATGCCGCCCGCCAGCGCGGCGGCGATCATGCCGACGGTGTTACTGGCGCCCATCGCGGAGCTGGCCAGTCCGGCGCCGAGAATGAAGCCGTAGATGCCGAGCACGAGCTTGAACAGCCGGTAGCCGGCAAGACACGACACGGCGCCGGCGAGGAACAGGAACAGCGCGGCCGGGAGCTCGTACGCCTGCGGCAGCATCAGCGAAGCTAGACCTCGCGCCGTCCTTCGAGCGCCTTGTGCATCGTCACTTCGTCCGCGTACTCGAGATCGCTGCCGACCGGCACGCCCATCGCGATCCGCGTGACCTTGACGCCCAGCGGCTTGAGCAACCGCGCCAGATAGATGGCCGTGGCTTCGCCTTCGACGTTCGGATTCGTGGCAAGGATGATTTCGGACACGCCGCCGTTGACGCGGGACAGCAACCCCTTGATCTTCAGGTCGTCGGGTCCGATGCCCTGCAGCGGCGAGAGCGCACCCATCAAAACGTGATAGGTGCCCTTGAACTCGCGGGTCTTCTCGATCGCCGCCACGTTCTGCGGTTCCTCCACCACGCAGATGACCTTGGGATCGCGGGTCGCGCTGCTGCAATAGGCGCAGGGATCGGCGTCGGTGATGTTGTTGCAGACGGAGCAGTAGGTGACCTGTTCCTTGACGCGGCGCACCGCGTCGGCGAGCCGGTCGACGTCCTCGCGGGGCGTCTTGAGGATGTGAAAGGCCAGCCGCTGCGCGCCCTTGGGCCCAATTCCGGGCAGGCGCTGGAGCTCCTCGACGAGTCGAATCAGCGGCTCGGGCAGCAAGTTACAGATTCATGCCCGGAGGCAGCATGCCGCCCATCTTCTGCGCCATTTCTTCGTCGGCTTTTCGATGGGCGTCGTTCACGGCTGCAACGATGAGGTCCTGCAGCATTTCCACGTCGTCTTTCGACACGACCTCGGGATCGATCTTGATGGACTGAATCTGCTTGGCGCCGTTGACGACGACCGTCACCATGCCGCCGCCCGCGTTGCCCTCGACCTTGAGCTCCGCCATTTGCTTCTGCAGGCGCTCCTGCATCTGCTGCGCCTGCTTCATCATCTGTTGAATGTTCATGGCTACATTTCTTCGACGTCGCGGATTTCCGCGGGAAACATCTCGAGCATCGTCTGGACGCCCGCATCGGCCAGCGCCTGCTCGCGCAGCACGGCTTTCTTGTCCGGTGGCTTCTCGGCGGATTCGGCGGTGGGAGCGGACGCCTCGCTCTGCGTCTGAGCCGCGAACACCAGACGCCGGCCGGCCACCTGCTGTCCGATCGACTCGAGCCACGGTCGGTTTTGCTCGAAGGTGTCGCGGAGCGTCCGTTGATTCGGCGCGAACGTGAACGACACGCGATCGCCCGCGATCTCGATCTTCTGCGCCTGCGCCACGACCATGTTGTAAAACACCTGCTTTGATTTGCGAATCTCGGCAAGGAGAGTGTCTTTCAGACTGCCGGAGGCGGGGGGGGCGGCACGCGGCGATGCCAGAGGGCTAGGTGCTACGGTGCCAGGTGCGGTGGTGCCAGGTGCTGCGATGCCGCGTGCTGCGGTGCCGGGTGCTACGGTGCCGTGCGCCGGAGTCGATGCCGGGATGCCCGGTGTTCTGATGGCGGGTGCCGCATTCGCAAGTACACGCGCCGTCGCCGCGCGGGACGCGGCCGCCGCCGCCTGAGACACCAGCGGCGACTGCGCTGCAGGTTTTGTGCTTGCCGGCGTGGACTGGCCGCGCGGGACGTTGGGAGTGCCGGCGATCAAATCCTCGATCGGCACGATTTTCCGCAGATAAATCCATCGCAGGAGCGCCATCTCGAGGTGATACCGCGGCTGGGCGGCGGCGCGGACGTCGGCTTCGGCGCGCGCGAGCAGATCGAACGCGCGCAGCAGATCCTCGCGGGAGTAGCGGCCGGCCAGCGCCTTCAGCCGATCGCGCTCGCCTTCGCTCGCGATCTCGGGGTCGTTGATCCGCGACGGATCGACCGACAGCACCAGCAGATCGCGCACGACACGGGACAGCTCGCGGCAGACCGCGCGCAGGTCGTAGCCCATGTCGACGGCGCGAGCGGCGAGCGCAAAGGCGGCCGGGGCGTCCTCGTCGGCAACCGCCTGCACGGTGTCGAGCAACAGATCGCGGCCGACCAGTCCGAGTACCGTCGCCACATCGCCCGCGGAAATCGTCTTTCCCGTGAAGGCGATGACCTGATCGAGCTTGGTCTGCGCGTCGCGCATGCTCCCTTCGGCATCGCGGGCGATCAACAGCAGCCCGTCGTCGCCGGCGGTGATGCCTTCGGCATCGACGATGCGCCTGAGCTGCTCGGCGATCGTCTTCGAGCTGATGGTGCGAAACTCGTAGACCTGCGACCGCGACAGCACCGTTTCGGGAATCTTCTCGAGCTCGGTCGTCGCCATCATGAACACGACGTGCGGCGGCGGCTCTTCAATCGACTTGAGCAGCGCGTTGAACGAGTGTCCCGACAACTGGTGCACTTCGTCGATGATGAAAATCTTGTAGCGGTTCCTGACCGGCGCGATCGAAAGACCCTGGATGATGACTTCGCGGACGTTCTCGACCTGCGTGTGAGTGGCGGCGTCAATTTCCAGGACGTCGATGTCGCGGCCCTCCGCAATCTCGACGCACGCCTCGCAAACGCCACACGGATCCGGCGTCGGCCCCTTCACGCAGCTCAACGCCCGGGCGAGAATTCGCGCCGACGTCGTCTTGCCGACACCGCGCGGCCCGGCGAACACGAAGGCGTGCGCAAGCCGTCCGCTCGCCAGCGCGTTGCGCAGCGTCCGCGTCACCGCCTGCTGTCCGACGACGTCGTCGAATTTCTGCGGCCGCCATTTCCGCGCGATGACCTGGTAACTCATTCGATTTCGGATTGCGGATTTCGGATTCTGGATTACGGGCTCCACCGCGATCCGGAGTGCCTGCGGCACATGTCAGGATCTGTTTAGCGCTGCTGCCTTCCGGCCCTGACGCGGTTCGCAGTCTGAAATTGCACAGGTTCCGGACCGCGGTGCAACCCGCAAACCTCCACTCTACTACACGGGCACACGCGTCGCGAGGAGGATGTACTTGGCCAGGACTTCGCCGACGACGACAGTGAAGAAATCGACGTAGAGAATCCCGGTCGCCGACTGCGTCGACCGGATTTTTGCCGTTTCCCACGTGAGATACGACAGCAGCGCCGGTCCCCCCAGACCGAACAGCACGCGCTGCCAGAAGAACACGCCGTCGACGGACAGGATGTAGTGGCGGAAGCTCGGACCAAACCCTGGCTGCCACGTCGCGATGGCGAACAGCACGGCGGCGCCCACCACGGCGACCCTCACCACCATCGACGCGATGTGAACCTTGACGATCGACTGGAGGTGCGATACCTGCATCGAGGGAATGACGAGGTACCAGTGACCGAGAATCATCGCCGTGCACGCGCCGCCGAGCATCGCCGCCGAGCTGAGAAAGCTCGCAACGGTGAGCGCCTGCACGGGCACGCTCCGCTGCGACGCCACTGCCAGCGCCTGCAGGATGACCGCCAAGGTCCCGCCGCCGACCGCCAGCGCCACGAGCACCGGACGAATCGAGGCCAGCCCCCGGCCCACGGTCGCCCAATAGACGACCACACCCAGTTCCGACAGAGCGAGCGCGGCCAGCGCAGCCGTGCTGAGCGAATCGGATGCCGGTGGACGAAACGCCAGCGCGACGGCAATCAGGATCGCCGCTAGACCCGCGTTGAAGCGGAAGAACTTGACCCCGGCTTCTCGTGACACGAGAACGAGCGTGAACACAATCCCGACGCCCAGATGCGCGAGGAAGAGGAAGAGGACGGCGGAAAGGGACATCTCAGAAGGGCTGGATGGGCAGGAGGGGCTGGATGGGCAGGAGTCCCGATTGGCTGAAAGACCTCTGTCTTCTCTTCCTGCCCGTCCTGCCTATCCCGCCCGTCCCGTCTCGAGGATCAGCGGAGACGTTTATTCACTTCCGCCCAGTTGATCACGTTCCACCACGCGGCGAGGTAGTCCGGCCGGCGGTTCTGATACTTCAAGTAGTACGCGTGCTCCCAGACGTCGACGCCGAAGATCGGCTTCTTGCCTTCCATCAGCGGACTGTCCTGGTTCGCGCTGCTCTCGATCACCAGCTTTCCGCCCTGATCGATCACCCACGCCCAGCCGCTGCCGAAGCGGCCGATGCCGGCTTTGTTCACCTGCTCCTTGAAGGCGTCGAAGCTGCCGAACGAGCCGGTGATCGCGTCGGCGATCGCGCCGGTCGGCGCACCGCCCGCGTTCGGGCCCATGATCTGCCAGAACATCGTGTGGTTGGCGTGGCCGCCGCCGTTGTTGCGCACGGCCGTGCGAATGTCTTCAGGAACCGTGTTGATGTTGCGCAGCAGATCCTCGACGCTCTTGGACTGCAGCTCGGGGTGTTTCTCCAACGCGGCGTTGAGGTTCGTGACGTACGCGTTGTGATGCTTGCCGTGATGAATCTCCATCGTCTGCTTGTCGATGTGAGGTTCGAGCGCGTCAGGCGCGTACGGAAGGGGCGGAAGCGAGTGAGCCATCGGACGTCCTCCTTAGCGGGTAGAACCTGAGGATCGTACTTCGCGGAGGAGATATCACGCAAGGCAGCCCTTCGGGCTGCGCTGCGAGTGCGCGGAGATGACGATGGCGGCGAGGGGCCGCGCTACGAGATGGAGAGCATCCGATCGAGCGCGACTTTGGTCCAATGCTTCTGGTGCTCGGGGACGGTGATGCGGTTGTAGACGTGGCCGTCGACAAGCCCCTCGAGCGTCCACAAGAGGTGGTTCGGCGAGACGCGGAACATGGTCGAGCAGAGACAGCCGAATTGATCGAGCGACAAGACCGTGCGGTCGGGCTGCATCTGCCGGGCAAGGCGGTTGACGAGGTGGATCTCCGTCCCGACTGCCCAGATCGATCCGGCCGGACTCTGGCTCACCGTCTTGATGATGTACTCCGTCGAGCCCGAATCGTCGGCCGCCTGCACAACCTCGAGCGGCACTTCCGGGTGCACGATGACGCGCACGCCCGGATGCTGCGCGCGGATGTTCTCGATCTGCCGCACGGTGAATCGGGTGTGAACCGAGCAGTGCCCCTTCCAGAGGATCATGCGGGCATTCTCGAGCGCGTCCGGCTCGAGGCCGCCCCAGATCTCGTTGGGATCCCAGACGACCATCCGGTCCAGAGGCACACCCATCTTGTGCGCCGTGTTGCGACCCAGATGCTGGTCCGGCAGGAAGAGGATCCGGTTGCCGCGTTCCCAGGCCCACCTCAGTGTTGCGGCGGCATTCGACGAGGTGCAGACAACGCCGCCGTGCTCGCCGCAGAACGCTTTGATCGACGCCGCCGAATTGATGTAGGTGACGGGCACGATGCCGTCGACGCCGCCGAGCATCTGTTCGAGGTCGGTCCAGCACTGCTCGAGCTGCTCGGGGTCGGCCATGTCGGCCATCGAACAGCCGGCGGCGAGGTCGGGCAGAATCACCTGCTGACGGTCGCCGCTCAACACGTCGGCGCTCTCGGCCATGAAGTGCACGCCGCAGAACACGATGAATTCGGCGTCGGGGTGACGGCTCACCTGACCGGCGAGCTTGTACGAGTCGCCGGTATAATCGGCGAACTTGATCACTTCATCGCGCTGATAGTGATGACCGAGGATGACGAGACGGCGGCCGAGTGTCCGCTTGGCGGCGAGGATGCGCCGGTCCATTTCCTCATCCGATAGCGAGAGATAGCGTTCCGGCAGCGGCTGCCGCTCGCCGAGGTGTTCCTTCTCGTAGGCCGTCAGGACCGGGATTAACGTGGACACTGTGTGAAACTTTTCTCAATCTCCGGGTGCGAAAAAGCCAAGCCCTTGTGATCCTCTGGGTGCTTGGCTTTTTAACTATAACACCCGGCGGGCGGACGACATTCCACAGACGGCAGAGGTTCAGCTGGCGCGCGCGACGACGTTGTACAGCGTGTCGCGTTCGATGGGCTCGCGGCCGGCCGCCCGGATCAGCCGTTCGATTTGGCGCGTGGTCATCGCCGTCGGCGTCGGCGATCCGGCCATGTGGTAAATTTTCTCTTCCTGCACGGTGCCATCGAGATCGTCGGCGCCGAACCACAGCGCCGTCTGCGCAATCTCGACGCCGGTCGCAATCCAGAACGCCTTCACGTGGTCGATGTTGTCGCACATCAGACGGGCCACCGCGTGGACCCGCAGCGTGTCGGCCGCGCTCGGCGCGGGCAGCTTGCGCATCTGGTTGTTGTCTGGATGAAACGCCAGCGGGATGAACGCCTGAAAACCGCCGGTCTCGTCCTGTAACGCCCGCGCGCGCAGCATGTGATCGACCCGCTCTTCAGCGGTCTCAATGGTCCCGTAGAGCATCGTGACATTGGTCCGCATCCCCAAGCGATGCGCGAGGCGATGGATCGACAGGTAGCGATCCGCGTCGCACTTGTTCACGTCGTTGGCGATCTTCTTGCGCACGCGGGCGGCGAAGATTTCCGCGCCGCCACCGGGCAGCGAGTCGAGTCCCGCCGCCATCAACTCCCGAAGCACCTGTTCGTCGCTCTTGCCGTACAGATCCGCGAAAAACGCGATCTCGACGGCGGTGAAGCACTTCAAGTGAATGTCCGGGCGGATCCGCTTGAACCCGCGCAGCAGCTCCGTGTAGTAGTCGAACGGCAGGTCCGGGTGCAGACCGTTGACGACGTGAATTTCGGTCAGCGGCTGGTGGGCGCGCGTCCGCAGCTTGTCCCAGACCTCCTCGAGCGTCATCGTGTACGCGCCGGTGTCGCCCGGCTTGAGGCGGGCGAACGAGCAGAAGAGACAGCTCGCGACGCAGACGTTGGTCGCCTCGAGGCGGATATTGAAGTTGTAATAAGTCCGGCCGGCGTGACGGCGTTCGCGCTCGAGGTTTGCCAGCCAGCCGACGGCCAGGAGATCCGGGCAGTCGAACAGCCGGACACCGTCCGCGAGGGTCAGGCGCTCGCGCGCGTCGAGCTTATCGTGGATGTCTTGAAGGCCGGCAGCGCGAACGCGAGGCGGGGCAATCACCAGATTACCCAATTATCCAATTACCCGATCGCGCGCGTCAGGAAATTCCGAATACCTGTATCCGGAGGGATCGTGCTCGCGGGCCATCGAGCTCCGCCATCAGAATCCGCTGCCATTGGCCGAGCACGACTTCCCCGCCGCTGACCTGGAGCGTGAGGTTGTGACCAAGGAGCAGCGCGCGGAGATGAGAATCGGCGTTCATGCGATCGCAGTCCGAATGCTCGGGGTCGTTGTGCATCCACTCGGCGTCGCGCGCGACCATCTGTTCCAGGAACCGCTTGATATCGGTGAGCAGGGCCACCTGGAATTCGTTGATGAACAGCGCGCAGGTCGTATGCATCGACCAGAGGCTGACGAAACCTTCGCGCATGTTGAATTTCCGGACGAACTCCATCACGGTCTTGGTGAGGTCGACGAGCTCGATGCGCTGCTGGGTCTGGACGACCAAGGTTTCGCCGTGAATCGTCAGGCCGCCAACCGTCGCCGATGCCACCTGCTCGACAGGCTTCTCGCGGACAGTCACGGTCGAACTCTTGCTCATTCAGTCCTCTCGGTCTGTGCGTGGATTTTCCGCGTCCCGCTTTCGGACACGAGGCACCCAATGTTACGAGAAAACAACGGGGTGAGGCAACCCTGCTATACTCCGCCGTACGTCTGGCAAAGTGCCAGGCGTGACAGACAATTTGACGTTCGCCCCGGCGGCCACGCGAAGTGGGTGCGAAGCCCACACGGTCCCGCCACTGTAAGCGGCTAGCGACACGTCGTAGAAGTCACTGAACGCCGAAGCCCGAAGGCGGAGGCGCTTGGGAAGACAGACGTGAAGCGGCGATCCGCGAGTCAGGAAACCTGGCCTACCGGGGGCGTCCTTTCTTCGGCGCGACAGACGCCGGAAGGAGACTTATGGATTCGTCCCGCCTCTGGCGGCTGGCTGCGGCCTGCCGTCTCGCACTCGCGTTCCTCTTCATCGCTGCGCTTTCACGCCAGGCCGCCGCGGCCGATGCGTCCCTGCACGCGACGATTGTCGATCAGCTCGGCGGTCCGGTGTCCGCCGCCACGGTGACGCTGACACGCAACGGAGAGCGCGTCGCCGCCGTCACCAGCGACGCTCGCGGAGGCGTCGTCTTCGAGGGTCTGACGGAAGGACGCTATCAGGTCGATGTGACCGCGGCCGGTTTTCAGCCACAGCGCTCGGACGCGGTGTTCGTCGGCGCCGGCGCCCGCGCAGCGCTTCAGATTGCCCTGCGCGTCGGAACGCTGGAGCAGCATGTGGTCGTCACGGCAACCGCGGGTGAAGTGCCGCAATCCCAGGTCGGCGCCACGGTGACGGTGCTCGATGCCAGCCTGCTCGCCGCGCTTGGCAACACGGATCTGCTCGAGCCCTTGCGGGCCGTGCCGGGCGTTGAAGTGGTCCAGACGGGCGCGCGCGGAGGGACGACATCGCTGTTCGTCCGCGGGGGCGCCTCCAACTTCAACAAGGTACTGATCGACGGCGTGCCGGCTAACGATATCGGCGGCGCCTTCGACTTCTCCGATCTCGTGGCCACGGGCGTTGAGCGGATCGAGGTGCTGCGCGGCTCGAACAGCGTGAGGTACGGCAGCGACGCGCTGACCGGTGTCATCAACGTCACCACGCGCCGCGGCGCGTCGCGTGTTCCGGAAGCGACGCTCTCGCTCGACGGCGGCAACCTCGGCACCTCCCGCGGCGAGGCGTCGCTTGGCGGCGGAATCGCGCGCTTCGACTACTTCGGCGCGTTCTCGCACCTGCAGACGGACAATCACGTCGCCAACAACGCTTACCGGAACAACACGTTCGCCAGCCGGGCCGGCGTCATCCTCGGCGCGACCACCAGCGTCAGCGGCACGGTCCGACATGTCGATTCGAGCTACGGCAGCCCGAACGCGACCGCCTACTTCGGCATCTCGGACGATTCCTCGCAGACGCGGACGGCAACCTACACGACGATTGCCGCCGATTCTCAGCTGTCGTCGCGGTGGACGAGCAGCGTCCGGTTCAGCGTCGCGGATCACACGTTTCACTACATCAACCCGTCGCCGACCGGATTGCGATCGGATCCATCGGCCTTTGCCAACTATCTCGGCGACGTCACGACGATCACCGGCGGCAATGGCTACAGCGTGACGGGCCGGGCGATTCTCGACTACGGCGGCGGCACCTACCCCTCGACATTCGACTCCGCCGTCACGCGGCGGTTGCTGTATGGCGAAACCGTCTTCCGCGTCGCGCCGGCGCTGGATCTCACGGGCGGCGTACGCGTCGAGAACGAGCACGGCGCATCCGGATCGGTATCGAAGACGGCGCGCACCAATGCCGGCGCCTTCGTCGAGGCGCGCGCGCAGATCCGCGGACACCTCTACGTCAACGGCGGCCTCGGCTTCGACGACAACGACATCTTCGGGCGGGCGTGGACGCCGCGCGTGTCGGTCGCCGCGTATCTGCGGCAGCCATCCGCCATTGGCGCGTTCGGCGACACCAAGGTCACCGTCAACGCCGGCAAGGGCATCAAGGAACCGAGCCTCGATCAGGAACTGTCATCACTGTTCGCGCTCGTGCCTGCCGCGACCGCGGCAACGCTCGCGCTCGAGCCGATCGGTCCGGAGCGAAGCCGGAACGTCGACGTCGGCGTGGAGCAAGGGCTGGCCGGCGGCCGCGGACGGGTCCGGCTCGCCTACTTCGACAACGCGTTCGACAATCTGATCGAGTACGTGAACAAAGGCGTCCTGCCGCAGCTCGGTGTGCCGGCCGCGGCCGCGGCGGCGGCGTCGTTCGGCGCCTACCTGAACTCCCAGTCCAACACGTCGCGCGGCGTCGAGCTGTCGGGCGAAGCGCGTATCGGCCCGATCAGGGCCCTTGCGTCCTATATGCACCTCGACGCGGAGGTGACCCGGTCGTTCAGCAGCGGCGTGCTGACGCCGGCGGTCAATCCCGCGTTTCCGACGATCAAGATTGGTCAGTACGCGCCGCTCGTCGGCAACCGGCCGTTCCGGCGCCCGGCGAATTCCGGAAGCGTGGTGATCTCGTACGCGGCCCGGAAGACGCTGGTCTCACTCGCCGGATATTTCGTCGGCGCGCAGGACGACACCACGACCTTGAGCGACCCATTCTTCGGCTACTCGATGCTGCTGCCAAACCAGGATATGGATCCCGCATACCAGAAATTCGACGTGCACGGCTCCTACCAGGTCCATCCACGGCTTCGCGCCTACGTCGTCCTCGAGAACGCGTTCGACGCGAAGTTCGCGGCGGTGGCGGGTTTCCCCGCTCTGCCCCGCGCCGTGCGCGCCGGAATGACCGTCCGCGTCGGAGGGAATTGAGCGTGCCGCGCGCCGCGATCTCGTGGAGCGGCGGGAAAGACAGCTGCGCGGCCCTTCACCGCGCGGCTCCGCTCTTCGAGGTCGTGGCGATGATCACGATGTTCGACGAAGAGGGCGCGCGGAGCCGTTCGCACGGGTTGCGCCCGGACGTCGTCGCCACACAGGCGGAGCGGCTGGGATTGCGGCAGGTCACCAGCCGCTGCACCTGGCCGACCTACGACGCGGCGTTCGCGGCCGCACTCGACGACGTGGCCGCAGACGGCGTCACGCACGTGGTGTTCGGAGACATCCTGTTCCCCGAACATCGCCAGTGGGCCGAGAACATCTGCGCGCCGCGGGGCCTCACCGCCGTGGAGCCGCTGTTTGGTGCATCCACGCGCGATCTGTTCCTCGAGTGGGTCAGGTCGGGCGCCGAGGCGGTCATCGTGACGTCGCGCGCCGAGCGGCTCGACCGAAGCTGGCTCGGGCGAACGCTGTCGATCGACATGCTCGGCGACTTCGATCGACTCGCCGTCGATCCATGCGGCGAGAACGGCGAGTATCACACCGTGGTCACCAACAGCCCGCTGTTTCGCGAGCCGTTGCGCCTGGAGTTCGGCGAGCAGGTTTCGCGATCCGGCTGCTGGGCGCTCGACGTCAGAGTGTCAGAGTGGGCTCTGACCCCGGGGTGCAACGCGGCGGGGGCGGACAGGTTGCAAAAACTGCATGGTGACTGACACCCTGGCCGCCGAGAAGGTCTCGTTCGCGTACGACAACCGCGCGCGGTCGGTCGTCGACGGCGTGTCGCTGAGCGTCTCGCGCGCGACGATTGTCGGTCTGCTCGGACCAAACGGCTCCGGGAAGACGACGCTGCTTCGACTGTTGTCCGGAACGCTGATCCCCAATCGCGGCCGCGTGCTCCTCGACGGACAGGCGATCGCGGGGATGTCGCGACGCGATCTGGCGCGGCGGATCGCCGTCGTGCCCCAGGAAACGCACAGCGCGTTCGACTATTCGGCGCTCGAGATCGTGATGATGGGCCGCTACCCTCACCTCGGCGCGTTCGAGCTCGAGGGCGCGAGCGACCTGGCGATCGCCCGGCGCGCGATGGCCGACACCGGCACCGCGAGCTTCGAGGATCGCCGCTTCTCGGCGCTCAGCGGCGGCGAGAAACAGCGCGTCGTGATCGCCGGCGCGCTGGCTCAGGCGTCCGACGTGCTGCTGCTCGACGAGCCGACCGCCTCGCTCGACCTCGGCTTTCAGTTCGAGATCGCGGCGCTGCTCTCGCGCCTGAACCGCGACCGCGGGACGACGATGGTGGTGTCGACGCACGACTTGAACCTGGCGGCAACCCTGTGCACGGAGCTGGTGCTGCTGAAGGACGGACGCGTCATCGCGCAGGGACCGACCGACGCCGTGCTGACCCCGGCGCACGTTCGCGATCTCTACGGTGTCATCGCCGACGTCACGACGCATCCCCGCGCCGGACACCTGACCGTGGTCCCGCTTGGCCGCGCCCACTGATCTCCGCCGGCGTCTGCTGGCCACGGTCGCCGGCTTCGGCGCGCTGACCATCGCCGTCTGCCTGACGGCGCCGCTCATCGGCAGCACGACGATCCACTTGTCGCGGGTATTCGATCGGACGATTCCCTTCGCCGACAACGTCGACGCCCAGGTGTTCTTCGTCGCACGGCTGCCGCGCGTCCTGGCGTCGGTGCTCGTCGGCAGCGCTTTCGCGATTGCCGGCGTCGTGTTCCAGGCGTTCCTGCGAAACCCGCTGGCATCTCCGGACACGCTCGGTGTGTCGTCAGGCGCCACGCTGGGCGCCGTTGTCGTCATCACGTTCCACATCGACAGCGCGGTGCTCGGCGTCTCGGCCGTTCCGGTCGCGACGTTCGCCGGCGCCGCCGGTGCACTCGGCATCGTCTACGCGATGTCGATCGCGCGCCGCCGCGGCACATCCAGCACCGTGCTGCTGCTGGCCGGGGTCGCCCTTAGCGCGTTCCTTGGGGCCTTGAATCGGTTCATCCAGGTCCTCGGCGATTACACCGACACGTTCCGCAGCATCCGCTGGATGATGGGATCGATGGATGTCGGCAGCTACACGGACATCGTCGTCGCGCTGGTGCCGATCGCGGCGGCCTGCATCGCGATCGGCACGCTGCCGCGCGAGCTGGACCTCGTCAGCATCGGCGCCGAGGCGGCGGAGTCGCGCGGCGTCGACGTGCGGAAGGCCGAGCGCGTCGCCCTCGTCAGCGCGTCGCTGTTGACGGGATCCGCAGTCTCCCTGGGCGGACCGATTCCGTTCGTCGGCATCATCGTGCCGCACATCGTGCGGCTGATCGTCGGCGCCGATCACCGGCTGGTGCTGCCAGCAGCGGCGCTCTTCGGCGGCGCGTTTCTCGTGATCTGCGACGTCATCGCGCGCACGGCTTTTGGCGCGGCGGGAATGCCCGTCGGCGCCATCACGGCATTTCTGGGAGGTCCGTTTTTCCTATGGCTGCTGTTTCGGCGAATGCGTTGACCGGCGTTCGGAGCGATCGCCACGAAAGCACGAACCTACGAAACAAATCATGGCTTTCGTGTTTTCGTGTTTTCGTGGCTGTCGCGGGGCTGCTGGCGACTTCCGCATCACCGCGGGCCGCGGCATCGCGCGTCATCTCCATCATCCCCGCCACCACCGAGATGCTGTTCGCGATGGGTGCCGGTGATCGTCTGGTGGGCGTCGGGACGTACGACCGGTTCCCACCCGAGGTCGATGGGCTGCCGCGGGTGGGCGCCCTGCTCGATCCAAACGTGGAGCGAATCCTCGCGCTGCGGCCCGACCTGGTGATTCTGTACGGCACCCAGGCGGACTTGCGGCAGCAGCTCGAGCGCGCGCACGTGCCCTATTACCCGTACGTCCACCGGGGCCTGGCCGACATCACCCAAACGATCCGCTCGCTGGGCGCTCGTGTCGGCGTCGAAGCGGCTGGCAATGCCCTCGCCGATCGCATCGAGCGGCAGCTGGCTGACATCCGCTCGCGCACTGCGAGCAGCGGGCGTCCGAAGACGCTGCTCGTCTTCGGGCGCGAGCCGGGCACGCTCAGAAACATCGACGCGAGCGGCGGCGTCGGTTTCCTTCACGACATGGTCGAAGCCGCCGGCGGCGCGAACGTCCTGGCGGACGTGAAGCAGCAATCGGTCATGCTCAGCACCGAGCTCGTGCTGGCGCGAGCACCTGAGGTGATCATCGAGCTGCGCTACGCCCGCGGCGACGCGACCGCACCGGCGGACCTGCGGGCGTGGGACGCGCTGCCGGCGATACCCGCAGTGAAGAGCCACAGAGTCTTCATGCTGCAAGGCGAGGAATTCGTCGTTCCCGGGCCTCGCGTCGTCGTCGCCACCGAGCGGCTGGCGAAGACGCTGCACCCCGAGCTCTTCAAATGAAGACGCTGATGTCGTGGTCGAGCGGCAAGGACAGCGCCTGGACGGTGCATGTCCTGCGGCAGCAGGGTGTCGAGCTCGGCGGTCTGCTGACGACGATCAACGAGGCGGCACAGCGGGTCGCCATGCACGCGGTGCGGGTCGACGTGCTGCAGGCGCAGGCCGGCGCGCTCGGGCTGCCGCTGTGGCAGATCCCGATTCCGTCTCCGTGCCCGAATGACGCGTACGAGCGCGCCATGCGAGGCGCGGTGGAGCGGGCGGTGGCGGAAGGGTTCACCCGGATCGCCTTCGGGGATCTCTTCCTCGAGGACGTCAGACGGTATCGCGAGGACCGCCTGGCCGGCACCGGCTTGACGCCGTTGTTCCCGCTGTTTGGCGCCGACACATCGGCGCTCGCGCGCGAGATGATTGCGGCAGGCGTGCGAGCGCGCATCACCTGCCTCAACCCGAACGTGCTGGATCGTTCGTTCGCGGGGCGCGAGTTCGACGCGGCGCTGCTGAGCGAGCTGCCGCCGGACGTGGACCCCTGCGCGGAGCGCGGCGAGTTTCACACCTGCGCCTACGACGGCCCGATGTTCGCGCACGCGGTGGCGATCGAAACGGGGATCACCGTCGAGCGCGACGGCTTCGTGTTCACCGATCTATGCGTTACCCGCAACGAATCGTCTGTTTGACGGAAGAGACGACCGAAACCCTGTACCTCCTCGGGCAGGGGGACCGGATCGTCGGCGTCTCGGGCTATACCGTTCGGCCGCCAGAGGCACGCCAGAAACCGAAGGTGTCGGCGTTCATCAACGCCAGGTTCGACAAGATTCTGGCCCTCCAGCCGGATCTGGTGCTGGCGTTCTCCGACCTGCAGGCCGAGCTCGCGGCGGAACTGGTACGGCGCGGCCTCACGGTCGTCACATTCAACCAGCGCACGGTCGCCGAGATTCTGCAGATGATCCGGATGCTCGGTGGCCTCGTCGGCTGTCAGCCACAGGCTGAAGTGCTGGCCGATCGTCTGGAACGCTACCTGGATCGCATCCGACGCGAAGCGGCGCGTCTGCCGACACGGCCGCGCGTCTTCTTCGAAGAGTGGGACGAGCCGCTGATCTCGGGCATCCGCTGGGTTGAAGAGCTCGTCGGCATCGCCGGCGGCGCGCCGATTTTCCCGGAGCTGGCCGGTGCGGCGCTCGCGAAAGATCGGATCGTCGATCCCGCCGAGGTCGCACGGCGCGACCCCGAGGTGATCTTTGCGTCCTGGTGCGGCAAAAAGGTTCGGAAGGAGAGAATCCGCTCGCGCCCGGGATGGCAGGACGTGCGCGCGGTGCGTGACGATCGCATCTACGAAATCAAGTCGACCTACATCCTGCAGCCGGGACCGGCCAGCCTGACTGACGGTGTCGCACTGATCCACGCGATCCTCTCGCGGCCCTAAGCGGGCCGCGCGACACCTCGCAGCCCGACGCAACACGCAGCGCGGGCGTTTCCGCCTCTGACCAAGCACGGCGGACCACCATCGCCTTGGCGAAGGTGGTCAGGTCCGGGGCAAAAACAGGTCGTCGTTCGAAACGGGAATGATTCCGGCGGTCCGCGCCCGCTCGAACAGCAACCTCACGGCTCGCCGCCCCTCGGTGCCCAGATCAATCGAGAAGTCGTTTACATAGAGGTCGATGTGCTTGTACATCACCTCTTCGCTCATCTCCTGCGCATGCGCGCGCACGAAGGGTAGGCTGTCCGAGCGGTGCGCGAATGCGTGCTCCACGCTCCGGCGCAGGACGCGGTTCACCCGGGCCTTGACCTCGCCCGGCAGCAGCCGGCTGATGACAATGCCCCCGAGCGGAATCGGCGCGCCGGTCTCGCCCTCCCAGAACTCGCCGAGATCGGCGATCTTCATGAGTCCCTTCGCCTGGTACGTGAATCGATTCTCGTGGATGATCAGGCCGGCGTCGAAATCGCCCGACAGGATCGCCGATTCGATCTCGGAGAACAGCATTGCGGTCTTGTCGAGCGCGCCGGGACACGCGAGACCGAGCAGGAAATTCGCCGTCGTGTATTGACCGGGAATCGCGATGCGGAGACCGCCGCCAGCCACGTCGTCCATCGAAAGCCGGCGTGCCGAAATCAGCAGCGGACCGCAGTTGCGGCCGAGCGCGCTGCCGGCGTCGAGCAGGACGTAGCGATCGACGCAGTGCGCGTAGGCGTGGTAGCTCAGCTTCGTGATCTGCGCCTGCCCTGCCAGCGCCGCGTCATTCAGTTGCTCGACGTCCGCGAGGTGCACGGCAAACTCGAGGCCTTCGGTGTCGATGCGGCGGTTGACGATCGCGTCGAACATGAAGCAATCGTTCGGACACGGCGAGAAGCCGAGCGACAGCTTCATGTCTCGGCGAGGATGCGCCGGGTCGTCTCCGCCAGCCGCTCGAGCGCTTCCGCCACCCGCCAGGCGCTCCGATTGCGCCGTTCGACGATGTTCGAGACGGCGCGAACCTGGGCGAAGGTCACGTTGCTGATCAGGCAGGCGCTCATGAACGCCGCGCCCTCCATGCTCTCCACTTCCGGACGGAAGCGCTCCATGACGGCGGCGATCGATCGCTCGTTGCCGTGCACGGTATTGACGGTGATCGCGTTCACCGCCGGCAGCGCCTGCAGCGCCGCGAGCGGCGGCGGCGCCGAATTGACGAACGTCCATTCCGCCGGCAGCCGAATTGCTTCGATGGTCACGAACTCGTCGTTGTCTTCGGCGCCCAGCTCCGCGATGTTGTCGCGCAGCACGTGAACGACCGAGCCCGGCGCCAGCGCGCGATCGAAGCTGCCGCAGATTCCGACGTTGAGGGCGAGGTCGTATCGCGTCAGCGCCAGCGCGCGCGCGCAACGCACGGCCGTCGCCACCATACCGATGCCCGTCACCAGCACGTCGACATCCGGCTTGAGGTCCGGCCTCAGGGCGGAGATTTCGCCCTCAGTCGCGGCGACGAGCAGGATTCGCATCAGACGTCGTCGTCTTTGTCCGCAACCGCGTACGGCTGCGCGGCGCGCTTGAAGACAATGGTGAGTCCGAAGAGCACCAGCACCGCCGCGGCCATCATTCCGAGGTAGATGCCGACGCCGACCGCCGCGTTCGGCGCCGCACCCATCGGCGTGCCTTCGACGATGGCGAATGCCTGGGAGATGGTCAGCGCGCGGTCGCCGGCGGTTTGCGGGATGATCCGCCACGAGAGAAACATGATCCCGAGCGCGAACAGTCCGACAATGAGCAGCGGATGTCGCGAGTTGCGGCGGGTGATCAGGCTCAACAGCGCCAGGACGGCCGCGATCGCGCCCAGACCAAGCACCCAGAGCGCCGGAACGTCGGGAACACCAGTTATCGATTCACCGCCGATGACGACCCAGGGAAGGCACGCGCTAACGACGAGCGCGATGCCGGCGCCGAACGGCACGAAATAGCCGCGCATCCCCGGGCGGAAAATGGCAGTGATACCCAACTTTTAACTTTCTTTGAACTCCTCGTACCAGGCCATCTGAATCGCCTCGAGCTTCGGTTCGTTCGACGACTTGGGATCGTCCTCGAAGCCGTCGAGCCCGAGCACGCGTTCGCGCAGATCGGTGAACCGGATCGTCAGCGGGTCGACGCCGGGAAATTTCTCGGAGAGCGCGATGCCGATGTCTTCCGCGTCGGTCCACTTCATCGCGCCACCTCCTCTTTCTTCCGGTCGGACTTGCCCAGCTGAATACCGCCGCCCTCCTGCACGTAGTTCCGCGTGTACATCGGGAACTCGCAAACCACGTCGCCTGTAATCACCGCCTGGCAGCCGAGCCGGGAGTCGGTCGTGAGGCCCCACGCGGTGTCGAGCCGATCGGCCTCGTCGTCCTGCATCTCGGTGAGGTTGTCCGCGCCTTCGCGGATGATCACGTGGCAGGTCGTGCAGGCGCAGCTCCCGCCGCAGGCGTGCTCGAGCGGGACGCCGTGGTTCTTGGCGACGTCGAGGAACGATTCCGGCTTGCCGTGATGCGAATACGGCAGCTTGCCATGTTCGAACTCGATGACAGTTGGCTCGCCGTCGATGATGTAGGTGACTCTAGGCATATCGACCTCGGGGTTCGTGACTCGGGGTTCGGGATTCGACTCCCGACTCCCGAGTCCCGAGTCCCGTCACATGTCGTTTACGTTCTTCCCGGCCAGCGCGGCGCTTACCGAGCGGTTCATCATGACCTCGGCCAGGTGCTGCGTCGCGTCGTTGAGCGCGTGCGTCCACTTCTGGATCGTCTCGCGATCGGTGGATTTCAGCACCATCTTGAGGCCGGCGAGGACCGATTCGATCTTCTTCCGTTCGTCGGCCGAGATCTCGGTCGCCTCGATCGAAGCGAACTCCGGCGATCGCAGCGACTTCTCCGTGGCCTGAATGATCGACTCCGCCTCGTTGCGCGCCTCGATCAGCTGTCGCGCGGCGAAGTCGGCCTCGGCGTGTTCGAACGATTCGAGAAGCATCCGCTCGACTTCTTCGTCCGTCAGTCCGTACGACGGCTTGACCTCGATCGTCTGCTCGATCTCGGTCCGCAGCTCGCGGGCGGTGACGCTCAGGATGCCGCTGGCGTCGATCTGGAACTGGACCTGTACGCGCGGGAGCCCGGCCGGCATCGGTGGAATCCCCCGAAGCTTGAAGCGGTACAGGGAGCGGTTGTCGGCTACCAGCTCGCGCTCGCCTTGCAGCACATGAATGTCGACGGCGGTCTGGTTGTCGACCGCGGTGGTGAACATCTCGCTGCCGGTGGCCGGAATCGTGGAGTTGCGCAGGATGATCTTCGACACCACGCCGCCCATCGTCTCAATGCCGAGCGACAGCGGCGTCACGTCGAGCAGCAGCATCTCGCGGTTGCCGGTGACGAGGATGTCGGCTTGCACCGCGGCGCCCAGCGCCACCACTTCGTCCGGGTTCAGCTCGCTGTGCGGGCGGCGGCCGAACAGCTCTTCGACCTTGCGGCGAACGAGCGGAATGCGCGTCGAGCCGCCGACCAGCACGACCTCGTCGATCTGCGACGGCACGAGGCCGGCATCGGCGAGCGCCTGACGGCACGGGCCGAGGGTGCGTTGGACGATCGGCGTAATCAGCGCCTCGAACTCGGCGCGGCCGATCGGTCGCTCGTAGCGCGCCCCTTCAGGGCTGCGGTCGCCGACCCGGATTGTGGTTTCGTCGCGGTCGGACAAATCCAGCTTCGCCTGAATAACCGCCTTGCGCAGCTCCTGAATGGCTTCCGGCGTCCGCTCGGCCGGTCCGCCCATGACCCGATCCATCAGCAGCACGTCGATGTCGTCGCCGCCGAGGTGGGTGTCCCCATTGGTCGAAAGCACTTGGAAGACGCCGTCCTCGACCCGCAGGATCGAGATGTCGAACGTGCCGCCGCCGAGGTCGTACACGGCGATTACGCCGCTGTGTTTCCTGTCGAGGCCATACGCGAGCGAGGCGGCCGTGGGCTCGTTGATGATCCGCAGCACCTCGAGGCCCGCGATGCGGCCGGCATCGCGGGTCGCGGTCCGCTGGGCGTCGTTGAAGTAGGCCGGCACCGTGATCACCGCCCGATCCACTTCGTTGTCGACTTCGCCCTGCTCTGCGAAATGCGCTTCCGCCCGATGCTTCAGCTCGCGAAGGATGAATGCGGATATCTCCGGCGGCGTGAACTCGCGCTCGCCAAGCCCGATCCGCACGACTTCTCCGCTGTCGCCGGCGACGCGAAACGGAAAATGCTCGGCCTCGTGGCGCACGTCCTCGCGCCCCTTGCCCATGAACCGCTTCACCGAATAGGCGGTGCGCGCCGCGTCGGTCAGCAACCGCTGCTGCGCCTCACGACCGACGTGAATCGTGTTGTCCTGCGACACCGACACCACGGACGGAACCAGCGCGTCGCCGCCATGGTCGCGGATCACGATCGGGACGCCGTCCTTCACGTAAGCGACGAGGGAGTTCGTCGTGCCGAGATCGATTCCGACGACTTTGCTCATAGCAGCGTGTACTCAACACCATGGACACAAAGGACACAAAGGAAGAGATTTAGATTTGTACAAGACAAACCTTGGTGTCCTTGGTGGTGATTCAACGTCACGAAGTAAGCTCGCGTTCGATACCTGCCAACAGGTTCGTGATGTAGTTCCGCTCGAGAATCCGATCGCGCAGCGCTTCGAGGACGCTGCGATCGCCGGTGGCATCCCAGCGCGCCGACAGTTCCTGCAACTGCGCCTCGTGCTCCGCACGCTTGGCCTCGATCGGTTGCCGCGCTCGCTCGAGCCGCCCCTTCCAGACGTCCGTCGGAGCGCCACTCGACCGCTGTTCCCGCACTTCGTCGAGCTCTTCGTTGAGGGCGAACACTTCCTCCAGCAGCCCGGCTGGTACCTGCTTCGACGCCTGCTCAGGCCCCTGCGGCGCCAACCCCTCGAGCTTCAGCAGGTAGTCGACCCGCGAGATGGGATTGCGAAGCGTTCGATACGCGTCGTTCAAGTACGACGACTTCTCCAGGCTCGCGCGCCTTTCGGCCGGGGCGGCGTTGTAGAAGTAATCGGGATGAAACTGCCGGCTCAGCGCGCGGTAGCGCTGTTCGAAGTCAGCCATGTCGAGGTTCAACTTGCGCGGCAGGCTCAGAAACGAAAAAAAGTCCAAGTCTCAACTTTCAAGTCTCAAGTTGCAACTCTCAGGAACTCAGAGGCGCGTGAGCCTTGAGACTTGAGACGTGAGCCTTGTTAAGCTCCGAAGGAGCTTCCGCACCCGCACGTCGACTTCGCGTTGGGGTTGTTGAACACGAAGCCCTTCGTGATGAGGTTCGTGTCGTAGTCGAGCACTGTGCCGTCGAGAAACAGCAGGCTCTTCTTGTCGACGAAGATCTTGGCGCCGTCCGGCCCTTCGAATACTTCGTCCCCCAGGCGCGCCTGCCGCTCCCACGCGAACGTGTAGCTCAGCCCCGAACACCCGCCGCCCTTGACGCCAACACGCAGGCCGCCATCATCGATGCCCTGCTTGGCCATCAACGTCCGGATCTTGCGTGCGGCGCCTTCTGAAATCTGAATCATGGTCACTGTCGTGGCCCGGGATTCGGGATTTGAATCCCGACTCCCGATCCCGATCTCGATACGCTACGCCGTCGGTTGGGCTTCTTTGGCCGCCGACGCGGTCGTCGCCGTCTGCTTCTTCTTGTAGTCGGCAATCGCCGCCTTGATCGCATCCTCGGCCAGCACCGAACAGTGGATCTTCACCGGCGGCAAGCTCAGCTCGGTGACGATGTCGGTGTTCTTGATCGCCAGCGCCTGATCCACCGTCTTGCCCTTGAGCCACTCGGTCGCCAGGCTCGAGCTCGCGATCGCGGACCCGCAGCCGAACGTCTTGAACTTCGCGTCGTCGATGACGCCGGTCGCCGGGTTGACCTTGACCTGCAGCTTCATGACGTCGCCGCACTCCGGCGCACCGACCAGACCGGTGCCGACGTTCGCGTCGTCTTTCGGCAGCGACCCAACGTTGCGCGGGTTTTCGTAGTGATCAATCACTTTGTTCGAATACATGTCTCTTTTGTCCTCTGAAGCTGAACGCCAGCCTTAGTGTCCTTCGGTTTGCCACACCATCGTCGAGAGATCGACGCCTTCTTTCGCCAACTCGTACAGCGGTGACATGTCGCGCAGCCGGCTCACGACGGACGTGAGCTTGTCGGCGACATAATCAACCTCTTCCTTCGTCGTCCACCGGCCGAGACCGAAGCGAATCGACGAGTGCGCCAGATCGTCGCCCGCACCGAGCGCCTTCAGCACATAGGACGGCTCGAGACTCGCTGAGGTACAGGCTGAGCCCGACGACACCGCGACGTCGTTGATCCCCATCAGCAGCGATTCGCCTTCCACGTACGCAAAGCTGATGTTCAAGTTGTGCGGCAGCCGGTGTTCCATCGACCCGTTGATATAGAGCTCGTCGAGCTGTTTGTGCAGCTTGTCGTTCAGGTAGTCCCGCAGATTCCGCAGGCGTTCGCCTTCGGTTGCCATCTCCTGCTTACACAGCTCGGCGGCCTTTCCGAAACCGACGATGCCCGGAACGTTGAGCGTCCCTGACCGCATTCCACGCTCGTGGCCGCCGCCGTCGATGATCGGCGCCAGGAGCACCCGCGGATTGCGGCGACGGACGTAGAGCGCGCCGACGCCCTTCGGGCCGTACATCTTGTGCGCGCTCAGCGAGGCCATGTGCACGTTCAGTTCGTTGACGTTGAACGGCACCTTGCCGACGATCTGCACGGCGTCGGTGTGGAACAGGATCCCTTTCTCTTTCGCGATCGCGCCAATCTCCGCGATCGGCTGGATGACGCCGATCTCGTTGTTGGCCGCCATGATCGTGATGAGGATAGTCTTGTCGGTGATCGCCGCTTTCAACTCGTCGAGGCTGATCAAGCCGTCCTTCTTCACCGCCAGGTAGGTGACGCGGTAGCCGTTTTTCTCGAGATGCTTGCAGGTGTCGATCACGGCCTTGTGCTCGGTGACCGCCGTGATGATGTGATTGCCCTTTTCGCGGTACATCTCGGCGACGCCCTTGATCGCCAGGTTGTCCGACTCGGTGGCGCCGCTCGTGAAGACAATCTCCTTCGCGTTCGCGCCGATGAGATCGGCCACCTGCTTGCGTGCCTTCTCGACCGCTGCCTCGGCCTCCCAGCCGAACGGATGGTTGCGGCTGGCCGCGTTGCCGAAATGTTCGGTGAAGTACGGCACCATCGCCTCGACGACGCGCGGGTCTACCGGCGTGGTCGCGTGATAGTCCATGTAAATCGGAAGCTTGATCGCCATCGTTTCCTTTTCGCGGCTTGAAAGGCCCGCGCTACACCAGCCGTCGATTACTCGTAGCGCGGCCCTTTTAGGCGCCGCGATCCCTCATAAGTTCGTGTGCAACACCGCTGCTCGAACAGGCGCGGGCGACGGCGGATCCGCTGCCAATTCCGCGATCGTGCACTCGCCGAGCGCGGACAGAATCCGTTCACGCACGCGCCAGAGCGGGTCGCGCACGTTGCATTTCGCAAACTGCTCGCATTGACCGTCTTCGGTGGAGCAGGCGGTCACCGTCACCGGACCTTCGATGGCCTGGATGACATCCGCCACCGAAATCTGCGAGGGCCCCCGCCCTAACTGATACCCTCCGCGGGTGCCCTGTTGCGACGCCAACAACCCGCGCCGGACCAGACGTTGAAGCACTTTGGCCATCAGCTCGATCGGGATGTCGTAGAGCTCCGCAATTTCGCGGGCGCTCGACGAACCCCGGTCCCCGCGCAGTGCCAGATGCTTCATGGCAATCAGCGCGTAATCAGCCTTTTTCGATAGCCTCAGCATATCCGACCACGATAGTCGTATATTAGCACACCCTTCGATTCGCTGAGTCGAAAAGGCCGAGCTCGCTCATGGCAGGCCCAGCCCCAATCAACAAAGTCATCAGTACTTCGGCTGGGTTGGGTCCACCTTGTCGATCCAATCCAGGATGCCGCCCTTCAAATTCATTACTCGCTTGAACCCGACCGATCGCAAGAAATCGGCCGCTTTTCCGCTGCGAACGCCACTCTTGCACTGCATCACGAACTCGTCATCGGGGTTGAGTTCGCCATAGCGCTTCGGGATATCCCCGAGCGGAATGAGTTGGGATCCCGGAATACGGTTGATCTGATACTCGTTCGGCTCACGGACATCGACGATCTTGAGTCGGTCACCGCGGTCCAGCCGGTGTTTCAGTTCGACGGACGTGATTTCAGTCGCGTGATTCACGGCGATCGGCTCCGGCGCGGCGGGGGTGATGCCGCAGAACTGCTCGTAGTCAATCAGCTTGGTCACCGTCGGGTGCGTGCCGCACACCGGGCAGTCGGGATCCTTGCGCAGCTTCAGTTCGCGGAACCGCATGCGCAGCGCGTCGTAAATCAGGAACCGGCCAATCAGCGGTTCGCCGATCCCCATGATCAGCTTCACGGCTTCCGTGGCCTGAATCACCCCGATCAATCCAGGCAGAACACCGAGCACGCCGCCTTCGGCGCAGCTCGGCACGAGGCCTGGCGGTGGCGGTTCGGGATAGAGGCACCGATAGCAGGGACCGTCCTTCGTCGCGAACACCGACGCCTGACCCTCGAAGCGAAAGATGCTGCCGTAAGCGTTCGGCTTGCCGAGCAGCACGCAGGCGTCGTTCACGAGATAACGGGTCGGGAAGTTGTCCGTCCCGTCGACGACGACGTCGTAGGGCTCGAACAGCTGCATCGCGTTCTGGGATGACAGGGCCATTTCGTAGGTCTGTATGTCGATTTCGGGATTCAGCGCGTGGAGCTTGTCCTTCGCCGACGCCAGCTTCGGACGGCCGACGTCCGGCGTGCTATGGAGGATCTGCCGCTGCAGGTTGCTGAAATCGACGGTGTCGAAGTCGACGATGCCGAGCGTGCCCACGCCGGCCGCCGCCAGGTACATCGCCACCGGCGATCCGAGTCCGCCGGCACCGATGCAGAGGACCTTCGACGCCTTGAGCTTGCGCTGACCGTCGACGCCGACTTCCGGCATGATGAGATGCCGCGAGTAGCGCTTGACCTCGTCGTTCGTCAGGGGCTCGCCCATGCGCCCCAGGCCCGATCGCCGTACGTCCTCGACGGTATCGACCCCGCCCGCGACCGACGGAATGATGCTGACGGTGTCGCCCGCTGTGACCGGCGTCTGCTCTTTCTGCAGGTACCTGATGTCTTCGTCGTTCACGTAGACGTTCACGAAGCTGCGCAGCTTTCCCTGATCGTTGAACAGGTGCGCCTTGAGACCGGAGTGCCGGCGCGTCAAATCGGCGAGCAGCTCGCCGACGGTCGCGCCGCTGGCGTCGACCGCGTCCTGCTTATCCGTGTACGGTCTGAGCGGAGTCGGAATGAGAATTTTCGCCATGGTGAAGACTGCCCTCTTCGAAGATCGAACGATCGTCCTTCAGAAACCACACCGTCATCAGTTCTGACTTGCCCGATGCCACCGACACGATGACGTACGCAAAGGTCGGCCACGCGTGATCGAGGTCGTACTGTGACGGCCTCGCCGGGTGATCGGGATGTGAATGGTAGAAGCCGAGCAGCTCGCCACCGAGCTCGGTCGCGCGCTGCTCGGCCAGCCGGTAATCCGACGGCCGCACCAGAAAGCGGCGGCGCGGTCCTTCTTCGGTGGTGTTCGGCAGAGCGACGATATCGGTCACGGCGTCGCCTCGTCCCACGAGTGCGCCGCAGCACTCGTGCGGATACGTCTCCTCGCCGTGACGCCGGATCGCCTCGTCGACGCGCGCGCTGATGGTTAGACGGCGCTCACTCATCGGGATGGTCCCAGAACGGCTCGTTCAAATACTTTTCCGCCCCGTCAGGAAACACGGTGACGATGATGCCGCGGTCGAGGCCTTTGGCGACATCGAGCATCGCGGCGACCGCTGCGCCCGACGAGATTCCAGCCAGCAGGCCTTCTTCACGGGCCAGCCGGCGCACCATGCGGTAGGCACGCTCGGTATCGATGCGAAGATCCTCGTCCGCGAGCGTCGGATCGTAGATCCCCGGCACGATGGCCGACGCCATGTGTTTCAAGCCCTCGAGGCCGTGGAATGCCGCATCCGGTTGAAAGGAAATCAACTTGATGGCGGGATTGAACTTGCGCAGACGCCGTCCCGTGCCGACAAACGTGCCGCTCGTGCCGAGACCCGCGACAAAGTGCGTCAATTTGCCGCTGGTCTGCTCGATCAGCTCCGGCGCGGTCGTGTCGTAATGAGCCTTCCAGTTGGCGTCGTTGTTGTACTGATCCGGATAGAAATACCGGTCCTTGTCGGAGGCGTAGAGGCGGCGTGCCTCACGAATCGCGCCGTCAGTGCCCTCGAGCGGATTGGTCAACCGCAGTTCGGCGCCAAGCGCGCGAAGGATGAGCTTCCGCTCGGGACTCGCGTTTTCGGGCAGGCAGAGCGTCACCTTGTATCCGCGCGCCGCTCCCACCATCGCGTAGGCGATGCCGGTGTTTCCGGACGTCGCGTCGATGATCGTGCGGTTCGGAGTCAGAAGACCGGTGGCCTCACCCTCCAGAATCATGCGCGCGGCCGCCCGGTCCTTCACCGATCCACCCGGGTTCTGCCACTCGGCCTTCGCGTACAACTCCACACCCGGCGTCTCGCGCTCGAACTGGCGCAACCGGACCAATGGCGTGCGCCCGATCATGTCGAGGACCGACGAACCGGGTGCGCGATCAAGAATGGACGCGTGTGACGACGTCATCGCGGATATCCGACCATCCCAGTCCTGATTCTACCAAACTCGGCGAATGGCTGTTTCGGCACCGAACCGCCCTCCCGTTGCCGATTGCGGCGGTCATTCTCGGGCTCCGCGTCGGCCAGGCGCCGCCCTCGACCCTGCTGATTACCGCCGGGGTCGCCGTGACAGCGGCCGGCGAGCTGATTCGGCTGTGGGGCGTACGCCACATCGGCGCAATCTCTCGTACGCGCAGCCACCGTCTCGGACCGCTCGTTGCGACCGGGCCGTTCACGTTGATCCGGAACCCGCTGTATGTCGGCAACATCCTGATCTGGGTAGGCTTCGCGCTGTCGGCGCGGCTGGTGTGGCTGGCACCGCTGATCGTGCTGCTGCTCGGCGCGGAGTATCACGCGATCGTGCGATGGGAAGAATCGCTGCTGGTGTCGCGCCTCGGCGACACCTATCGAGACTACGCCGCGCGCGTCCCAAGGTGGCTGCCCACGTTTAACCGCAGAGACCGCAGCGCACGCAAAGCTCAAGATCTCTCTGCGACCTCCGCGAGCTCCGCGGTTCAGTCTTTTTCGTGGACGGATACTCTTTTTAGCGAGCGCGGGACTTTCGTGGCGATGGCCGTGGGGTACCTGCTGCTTTGGACAAGGGCTCGTTTCTGAGCGTCTGCCACAGATACCAGGACGCGACCGATCGATACGGCCTCCACGCCTCGCCCATTTTCAGCACGCGCTTCGCGTCCGGCCGCTTCCGCAGCTTATAGAGCCGCTGAATCGCGTTGACGATTCCGAGGTCGTCGGCAGGCAGGACATCCGGCCGATGCAGCCGGAACATCAGGAACATCTCGGCGGTCCAGCGCCCGAAGCCCTTCACGGCCACGAGCCGACCGATGACCTCTTCGTCCGGCAGTGTCTCGAGTTCCCCGAGATCGAGGCGGCCGTCGTCGATGCGGGCGCCGAGGTCGCGAAGATAGCTGACCTTCTGCCCGCTCAAGCCGACGCCGCGGAGCGCCGCGTCGCTCTGGGCGTTGATGGCCGCCGCGCTCAGCGGTTCGCCTTCCGGAAACAACGCGAGGAACCTGGCGAAGATGGTCGCGGCCGCCTTGGTCGACAGCTGCTGACTGACGATCGCGCCGACGAGCGCGGACAAATGATCGTGCCGCTGCCGGCCTGCCATCCCGCACGGGCCGATGCGCTTGATCGCCATCGCCAGAATCGGATCGCGCCGCATCAGCAGGCGCCGCGCTTTTTCGTAACCCTCGGGTGTCAGGCTCGCGGCGGTGAAGCTCGTGGTTTCGGGAGAGCGCTGAGCGATCATTTCATCGATGCGGTGAGAGTGACCTCCGCCTCCAGCTCGATGAGCCCGGGCTCGACCGTCGTGACCGCCTCGGCACGCATCGCCATGGTTCTCGGAAGAGAAATCGGCGGCCGTGCGCCGGCACCTTCCTCGATCTTCAGTATGCGATCGAGCGAGCGTCCAGCGCCCACGGCCATCGCCTCGGCGCGTGCGCGCGCTTCCGCAACCGCAAGGCGCAGCGCCTCGCGCTCAGCAGCCGCCCGCCCTTTCGTATCAAACCGGATGCCGCCGATCGACGTCGCGCCGGCGGCGACACCGGCGTCGGCAATCTCGCCGGTCCTGGCGATGTCGTCAATCCGCACCTCGACGCTGTTCCTCGCCACGAACCCGCGCGAGACACGGCGGCCGTTTGCGTTGTCCACATCCTCGTAGAGGGTGAGGCCGATTGTCTGCAAGGCGTCCTTCGGAATGCCGAGCTCGCCCATCTTCCTGACGACCGCCGCCATCCCGTCGGCATTCTGCCGCTGCGCGTCGCGCGGACTCTTGGCGCGTGATTCGACGGTTATCGTCACGAAGGCCACGTCCGGGGCACGCTTCACGACCGCGCGTCCGGTCGCGATGATGACCGGCGACTGCGCCGCCGGCTCCTGCGCGGCCGCCGTCAGTCCGATCAGAACGCCGAGGATCAGGCCGAGCATGTGATTCTGAACCCCACGCTGTACGCATAGGTGTCGGGCGGCACTTTGTGGCGGTGCGAGCACCGCAGCATCGACACGTCATCGTTGACCCATGCGCCGCCGCGGACGATTCGCATGTCGCCGGACCCTGGACCGCCTGGATCTTGTACCTGCCCGGATCCGTAGTAGTCAGCGGCGTACCAATCGCTGACCCATTCCCAGACGTTGCCGCACATGTCGTACAGACCGTACGCGCTGGGCGGGTAGGTGCCAGTTGGACGCGTGCCGCGCTGCCGTTTGACCGACGGGTCGGTCAGGAAGTTGCCGCGCGTCGGATCGATGTCGTTGCCCCACGGATACCGCTGGCCGTCGACGCCGCCTCGCGCGGCTTTTTCCCACTCCGCCTCGGTCGGCAGACGCACGTCGCGTTGAATTTCGCTGGACAACCATCGGCAGTAGGCCAGCGCATCGTCGTAGGTGACGAGCACGACGGGATGCGTGCCGTAGCTGGCCGGTGGTTTGGCGTCGGTCCAGATGTACGGCGCCGCCAGTTCGAGAAACACTGCGTCGCGCCCGCCGGCCGCGATCAGCGGTAGCTCGCGCACGGCGGGAACGGGATGGCCGGAAGCCCGAACAAACCGCGCGTACTCGTCCTGCGTGACCGGAAAGCGTCCGATGAGGAAATCGCTCAGATGGACCCGATGGACGGGTCGCTGATCCTCTTCTGCGTCAGACGCCCCCATCAGAAAGTCGCCGGCGGGAATGCGCGCCAGGTTCGGCGGCGTCGGAGTCGTCATCGTCGGATCTGGCGCAACTCGTGTGATGGGCCGTGGGGTATGCACGTGGCGCCAACCGGTCCGTATAGTCTACAGTCTCTCCCCATGAGACTCGAACAGTTCGCGATGGAGCGTATGCAATCCACCTACGAGAACCAGGTGGAGTACAACCTGTCGGAAAGCGGTGTCCAGCCCCTGCGGCTCCGCGACCTGTTGGACGACGACGCCTCGCGCCACGAGTTGATGAATGCGGCTCTTCGGTATTCTCAATCGAACGGCACCCTTCCGCTTCGCTCGGCCATCGCCGCCATCTATCCGGGCACGACCGCCGACCACGTCCAGGTGACCAACGGCGGATCCGAAGCGAACTACATCGCGACGTGGAACCTCGTCGAGCCGGGCGACGAGGTGGTGATGATGGTGCCCAACTACATGCAGACCTGGGGGCTCGCGCGCGCCTTCGGCGCGACGATCCGCGACTGGCCGCTGGTCGAGTCGCCCGGCGGATGGCGCGTCGATATCGCCGCGCTGGATCGTCTCGTCTCACCACGGTCGAAGCTGATCGTCATCTGCAATCCGAACAACCCGACGGGCGCCCGGTTCGAGGGCGCGGATCTCGACGCCATTGCGTCGATCGCGGGCAGGTATGGCGCGTGGGTCCTTTCTGACGAGATTTACCGCGGCGCCGAGCTTGACGGCCGTGAGACGCCGTCGATGTGGGGCCGGCACGATCGCGTGATCGTCACGAGCGGATTGTCCAAGGCGTACGCGCTTCCGGGCTTGCGCGTCGGCTGGGTAGTCGCTCCGCCGCCGCTCGTCGCGTCGTTGTGGTCGTATCACGATTACACAACCATTTCGCCCGGAGCCTTGAGCGACATCCTCGCTCGCCGCGCGCTCGAGCCGGAGCGGCGGGCAAAGATTCTGGCGCGCACGCGCCGCATTCTCACCACGAACTTTCCGTTGATGGCCGACTGGCTGCGCTCGCACGGCGATCGGTTTTCGTATGTGCCGCCCGACGCCGGCGCGATCGTGTACGTGCGGTACTCGCAGGCGATCAATTCGACAGCCCTCGTCAATCGGCTGCGCCAGGAAAAAAGCGTGCTGATCGTGCCCGGCGATCACTTCGGCATGGACGGCTACCTCCGCATCGGGTTCGGCGAGGAGGTGGGCTACCTGCGCGAAGGGCTCACCCGATTGCACGACCTCCTTGCGGATCTCGGATCAGGGATTTCGGATATTGGATTGGTGAAATCGGATTCATCGGCAGTTGACGCCTAATCCGATATCCGCCATCCGAAATGACCGTCGATCTCATCCTGATCGGCTTCGGGAATGTCGGCCAACGGTTCGCCAGTTTGCTCGACGAGCAGCGGACGGCGCTCGCCCGGCAATACGGCATCTGCCCGCGCATCGTCGGCATCGCAACCCGGCGACATGGCCAGGCGTTCTCCGCGCGCGGTCTCGACATCACAATGAGCCGGACTGCGAGCGGCGACACACTGACGTTCCTGCGAGAAGCACTTGATAAGAGCCGCGCCGCCGCGCGCGAGCGGCGCCTGGTCGTCGTCGAAACGACGACGCTGGACGTGAACCGCGGCGAACCGGCGGTGAGTTACATCCGCGCCGCCCTGGCGGCGAACGCGCATGTGATCACGGCGAACAAGGGACCTGTTGCCTGCGCCTACGCCCCACTGCGCCGGGCGGCCGAGCGTGCCGATCGCCGGTGGCTGTTCGAGGGTGCGGTGATGGACGGTGTGCCGGTTTTCAATCTCGTACGCGAGACGATGCCGGCCGTAACGATCCTCGGCTTCCGCGGCATCGTGAACAGCACGACGAACTTCATTCTCACCGCGATGGAACAGGGGCAACGCTTCGACGATGCGCTGGCGGAGATGCAGGCGAAAGGCATCGCGGAGGCCGACGCCTCGCTGGATGTCGATGGGTGGGATGCTGCGGCAAAAACGGCTGCGCTCGCAAACGTGTTGCTCGGCGCGCGCCTGACGCCGGCAGGCGTCGACCGTGAAGGCATCACCCGCGACGCAGCGGCGCGCGCGATTGAGGCGACGAGCCGCGGGCGGCGCCTGAAGCTGGTGGCGCGCGCGTCGCGTCAGTCAGATGGCGTCACCGCACGCGTCTCACTGGAAGCACTTGCCGGCGACGATCCGCTGGCACGGATCGACGGCCAGCAGAACGCGATCATCCTGTCCACGGATCTGCTGGGAGAGATCGCCGTCGTGCAGCGGGGTGGCGGGCTCACGCAAACGGCCTACGCGCTGTTGTCCGATCTCGTGACAATCGCGCGCGGCGTTAATGTTTCAGCCGCCACGCCGCGATCGCATCGGCGAGCTCGACGGGGTTGAAGCCTCTGAGCACGCTTTCGCCGATGACCGTCACGGGCACCGTGCGCCAGCCGCGAGCAAGGAGCTCGTCGTAGGCATGCTCGTCTTCGTCGACGTTGTAAGCCGTGAACGGCACGCCTTCTCGTGAAAGCAACTCTTTCACTAGCTCGCAGCTGCGTCAGCCGCTGCCGGCGTAGACGATAATCATCTGTCCATTATGGCGCCACTCGACGGCATCACTGTGCTCGACCTCACGCGCGTCCTCTCCGGTCCCTACTGCACGATGCTGCTGGCCGATATGGGCGCGCGCGTGATCAAGATCGAGCAGCCTGGCAAAGGCGACGATACGCGGGCCTGGGGTCCGCCGTTCCTCGAAGGCGAAAGCGCGTACTTCCTGAGCATCAATCGCAACAAGGAAAGCGTCACCGTCGACTTCAAGCACCCGGAGGGCCGGCGGCTGCTCGAGCAGCTGGTCGCAAACAGCGATGTGGTCGTCGAGAACTTCCGTCCTGGAACGCTGGCAAAGCTCGGCCTCGATTACCAATCGCTGGCTCCGCGGCATCCGCGGCTGATCTACTGTTCGATTTCAGGATTCGGCCAGACCGGACCGCGTGCGAAGGAGGCGGGCTACGATGCTGTCATGCAGGGCGAGGGCGGCCTGATGAGCATCACGGGCGATCCCGGGGGTCCCGGCGTCCGTCTCGGCGTCGCAATCGCGGATGTCACCTCTGGCATGTTCGCGGCCTATGGCGTGGCGATGGCGCTGTTCGCGCGCGAGCGTACCGGTCGCGGTCAGGAAGTCGACTTGGCGATGCTGGACACGGTCGCCGCGCTGCTGACCTATCAGGCTGGAAACTATTTCGCCAGCGGCAAAGTACCCGCGCGCCTTGGCAACCGTCACCCGAGCATCGTTCCCTATGAAACGTTCTCGGCGTCGGACGGCGACTTCGTGCTCGCGGTCGGCAACGACGATCAATGGCACCGGTTCTGCGCGGTTGCGGGACTGCCGGAGGATCCGCGCTTCGCGACGAACCGCCAGCGGGTGACGAACTACGACGCGGTGCGGCCATTGATCGCCGACCGCCTGCGCACCCAGCCGCGTCAGCTTTGGATCGATCGTCTCAACGCCGCCGGCGTTCCATGCGGGTCGGTTCGCAATCTCCAGGAGCTGTTCGCCGATCCGCAGATTCAGGCGCGACAGATGGTCGCAGGGATCGAACACGCGACAATCGGCGATCTCCGCGTGCTCGGCGTGCCCGTGAAACTCTCGGACACACCCGGCGCGGTTCGTACGCCGCCGCCGAGGCTGGGCGAGCACACCGATGCCGTTCTGCGCGACTTTGGCTTCAGCGACGACGCGATCGCAGATTTGCGGCGTCAAAAGGTGATCTGAGCGTTATGGAAATCTCGGAGGTTCGGAAACGGCTGCTGCAGACCATCGAGCGGGCGAAGCTGCAGGCGGCCGAGCGGCGCGCGCGCAACGACCAAGCGACCACCCTGTTCGGGCCATGGCTCGATACCGTCGTCGTACCGCTGGTGCGCCAATTGGCACAGGCGCTTCGCGCGGAGGGTCATCTCTTCAACGTCTTCACACCGTCGGGCAGCGTCCGACTCATGTCCGAGCGCAACGCGGAAGATTTCATCGAGCTGTTCCTGGATACGACGGGTACGGAGCCGAGGGTCGTCGGCCGGACGCGGCGCGGCCGCGGCAGCCGCGTCCTCGAGTCGGAGGAGGCGCTCGGCGCGCCAGGCGCTTTGTCGGAAGAAGACGTGTTGGCGTTTCTGTTGAGAGCGCTCGAGGGGTTCGTCGAGAAGTAGGCCGGGACAGGCGGGAAGCCCGGTCCCTATGCCAGCCGCTCGACGAACGACGTGTCGACGCCGTGACGCTTGAGCGCCGCGAGGAAGCCCGGGCGATCGTTCGATCGACGATAGGCTTCGCGCACATCGACGATACCGCTCTGCACCAGGCTGACGAGACCGTCGTTGATCGGCATCATGCCGTATCGGCGCCCGCCCTCAATGGCCATCGACAGTTGCGAGGTCTTACCTTCTGCAATCACACTCGACACGGCTGGCGTGTTCAAGAGCACCTCGCGCACGGGGACGCGGCCACCGGAAGTGTTTCTCAGCAGGACCTGCACGATGACGCCGCGGAGGCAATCGGCCAGTGCCATCTGTACCTGTCCGCGGTCCTCCGGCTGGTAAAGATCGATGATGCGATCGATGGCGCCTGCAGCGGTGTGCGCGGAGAACCCGGCCACCACCAGCCGCCCGGCCGACGCGGCTTCGAGAGCGACATTCATCAACGCTGCGGTTCGCAGATCCTCGATGACCAGGACGTCCGGGTCCTCTCGCAGTGCCGCGCGCGCCGCCACCAGCATGTCGTCGTCGTTGCCGCGGACCTCGCGCTGGCTGACGAACGAGCTGCTTTGTTCGTGGACGATGTTGACCTCGCGCTCGATGGTGATGATGTGATCGCGACGGGTCTTGTTGATCTGATCGACGAACGCCGACAGCAGCGTCCGCTTGCCGCTCGACCGTGGCCCCGCGACGAGCACGAGCCCTTCCGGCTCGATCGCCAGCGCCTGCACCGAGCGGGGCAATCCGAGCTGATCCACCGACACCGATCGCGTCGGCATCAGCCGGAAGACGCCGCCCGGACCCCGGTGATCGCGGAAACTGAGGCAGCGGACACGGCCAACTACGTCGATGTCGCAGAACCACTCGGTCGCCGCGCCGGTCCGCAGCGCCTCGTGGCTGCGCTCCGGCATCAGCGTGAGCAGCAGCGATTCGACATCGCGCGCTGACAAGACGGGTTCGCCGTCTATCGTTTGCAGTTCGCCGTCGACGCGGACAGAGGGCTGCGCATCGGTCGACAGATACAGGGTCGACGCGCCGCGGGCGGCCGACACCCGCAGCAGGCGATCGAGCCCGCTCATCGTGGGATCCGGCATCTGCGGCGGCTGGAAATCGGTCGACCGAATCGGGTTTCTCGACATCGACAGGACCGTAGCGGGCGGCACCCGCGCGGCCCACGACGTTCTGGACGTTGACGGCTCCGCGGCCGCCGGTTCCACATCTGGCTCCGCCTCAGGTTCCAGGGCTGATTCCGCGGGCGGCTCGAACAGCGTCGCGGTCGGCATCGGGGTTTCGACGACCCAAAATGGCAGTTCGGCGTGCGCCGCGAAGGCTTCGACAGGTGGCGCAGGTATTTCTTCAACCGCCTCTGTGTCGAACACGGGCGCGACCAGTTCGAACACAGGCGCCGGCGGCTCCTCGGCCACAACCGGTGGCACTTCCGCGTACGACGCCAGAACCTCGAATTCCGGTGAAGGCACCTCCGCAGCCGGCTCCGGTGTTTCGACTGTCGCCAAGACCTCGACGACCGGCGGCGGCATGTCGGCAACCGGCTCCGCTGCCTCGAACACAGGCACGGGTGTTTCGAACGCAGGCGCCGACGGCTCCTCGGCCACAACCGGCGGCAGTTCCGCGTACGACACCGGAGCCTCGAGTTCCGGCGAAGGCACGTCCGCAACCGGCTCCGGTGTTTCGACCGCCGCCACGGCCTCGACGACCGGCGGGGGCATTTCGGCAACCGGCTCCGCTATCTCGAACACAGGCGCAACTGTTTCGAACGCCGGCGCCAGCGGCTCCTCGGCCACAACCGGTGGCACTTCCGCGTACGACGCCGGAACCTCGAATTCCGGTGAAGGCACCTCCGCAACCGGCTCCGGTGTTTCGACTGCCGCCAAGACCTCGACGACCGGCGGGGGCATTTCGGCAACCGGCTCCGCTGTCTCGAACACGGGCGCGGCTGTTTCGAAGGCAGCCACCGGCGGCGGCGCAACGACGAGCGGCGGTACCTGGGCAAGGGGCCGCGGTGCCTCGACGATCGGCGGCGCAACAAGCAGGGAGGGTTGCGACACCTCGGCAAATACGGGTGGCGGCGGTGCTTCCACGCGAGGCGACGGCGGAGCGGCTTGAAACGGCGTCGCGGCGACGACAGGAGACGGCAGAGTTGCCGCGGGCGCCGCGAACATCGCGGGCGCCGGCGTTTGAGCCCGCGCAGCAAGCGCTGGCTGCGACGGCGCGGGCACATCGAGACCGATCTCGAACTCTTCGCCTTCCTCGTACTCCTCGACTGCCTCGTATTCCTCGCCTTCCACGAGCTCGCCGACTTCCTCGAACTGCTCCTCGAAGTCGGTCTCGGCAGCCCGGCGCTTGCCGAAGAGCTGTTCTGCATCCGGCAGCATCAGGCCGTCGTCGTCGATCTGCTTCTCTTCTTCTTCCTCTTCTTCGTACCAGCCTTCCGCCTGCCCGAAGTCGCCGAGGGAGAGGTCGTTGTCCTCAATCTCTTCTTCCTCCCACTCTTCGTCCTCGCGCACGGGCTCTTGATACTCGACCGCTTCATGAAGCGCGGCGGCTTCGTGATGAGCGACGACCTCGTGACCAGCGAATGTTTCCTGGTAGGCGACCAGTTGCCCGAGTGTGAACGCCTCTTCGGCGACAGGTGCGGCGTCTGGGATTGTGTACGGCTCGGCAACCACCCGCGACGGGACGACCTCGACGGCATGGACTGGCGGAGCGACCGGAGGCACGATCACCGGCTCCGCGACGACGACCGACGCGGCTGCGGGCACGGCAATTACTGCCGGCACAGCGTGCGGCGTCACGGCAGGCGGCTCGATCTCCGCCGGCGCTGCGGTTGCCGCGATCGCTGGTGCCGCGACCAGGGGCTGCGCCACGAACGGCGGCGCGGCGACGGCGACCATTTGCTCGGCGGCGCCGGCTGGCGCGCTGCGCGGCGGAAAGAGGTCGTCGGGGACGCGATCGTCGTCGGCCGGTACCCGCCGCCGGCGAATTTCGACCCAGAGATCGTCACCGCCTCGTGCCGCAACGACTGTGAAATGCTGGCGGGGGAATTCAGGGCCGGCCGGCAACTCGTATTGAACGGCCCCGAATTCGTCGAGCGCGCGCTGCAGTTCGGTTGGCAGAAGCTGGCCGACGATCCCGTTCACCGCTTCGAGGGTCAGGCCACGGCTCGCCAGCTCGATCTGGCCCGCCGGCGCGACGACGTACGGCTTCTCGCCGGCATGCATCACCAGCGCTTCGCCGTCGACCTTCAGAATCGCTTGCAGTAACGATGGAACCAGGCTCATTTATTCACCTGGCTGCACACCACGGCACATGGGGAGGCTGAAACCGCACAGCCTCAATGTCGGCATGAACCGACGGAGCCATTAGGAACGCCGGGGAGTACCCACCTCGTAGATTCGGACGAGTTCGACCAGCTTGTAGCCGCGCGTCTGATACGCGGGCACGATCCGCTCGGCCCGGAGATACTGCAGCATCCCCCCGTCGGCGTAGTCGGGTTCACCGACATCTGCCATCGAGGTCAGAGCCGTCGCCAGATCGGTCAACGTCATGACCGGCCCGGTCACGGTGCGCGAGCTCGGCAGAATCCCGAACCGCTTGACCGGCTCCTGACGATCGACGGTCGCGAAACGAACGAAGAGCTCGTTGCTGATGAAGTTGTAGTCGGCTTCCGAGCGAGTCGCCGGCGCGTCCTCGATCTTGACGAAACAGACGGCGTCGATCTCGCGCAGACGCTCGATCAGTAACTGCGTGAAGACACCCTCGCCCGACCAGTTCGACGTGTCAGTCTCGAGTGGCATGGTGAATGGCCATCAGTCCGCCGAGAACGCGGTAGTGTCGCACACGGCTGAAGCCACGATCCTCGAACATCCGCGCCACGGCCGCGGCGCCGGGATAGCGACGAATCGAGGCCGGAATATAACGATAGGTGTCCGGGTCGCGGTGCAGGATCCAACCGAGCGCCGCGCCCACGACGGTCAGATACGTGAGGTAGGCGGAGCGGATCCATGCGCTGTCCGGCCGGTTGAAATCGAGCGAAACCGCCCGGCCACCTGGCGCCAGCACGCGTCGAATTTCTTCGATCGCCTGTGGCAAGTCGGGGACGTTGCGCAGGCCGTAGCCGGTGGTCACGATGTCGAACGACGCGGCCGGAAACGGAAGGGCGAGCATGTCGCCGACCAGGAAATGTAGCGCCCGCCTTCGGTCGCCTTCGGCTCCAGCGAGCTTCGACGAAGCAGGGTGCGATTTGCCGTTTGCTTTCCGGGGCGCGGCGCGCTCCGCCGAAGCAGGCTCGAATTTGCATCGCGCCAACTCGATCATCCGCTGTGTGATGTCCAGACCAACGACCCGCGCGCCGCGGGCGGCGGCGGCAAACGCCAGATCGCCCGTACCGGTCGCCAGGTCGAGCACGCGCAGGCCGTGGCGCGGGTCTGCCAGCGCGATGACACGCCGCTTCCAACGCTGGTCCTGCCCATATGACAGCGCCACGGTGATGAAGTCGTAGCGATCCGCGATCGTGGCAAACAGCGCACGGACGTACTGCCGTTTGCTGTCCGGCGTTGCGAGCGCTTTGTAGAGACGCGATGTCATCAGTCGCCTGTCGTCAGTCGTCAGTCGTCAGTCGCGAGTCGTCGGTCCTCAATCCTAGTCGTCAGTCGTCAGTTTCGGTCCTCAGTCGTCAGTACGCGTTCTCACTGACGACTGCGATTGGCGACCGGCGACTTGCGACTGGTGGCTGACGACTGGTGACCGACGACTGCTGGTAGTATTCCACCAATGCTTCCGTCGAGCACGGTCGAGAACTACCTGAAGGCGATCTACCAGGGGCAGTCGGCGCTCGCACGCGACCAGCGGCTCGTGCCGATGGGTCACGTCGCCGCCGCGCTCGGCGTCACGCCGGGCACAGCGACGACGATGGTCAAGGCGCTGGCGGAGTCGGGCCTCGCCGAATACGAACCGTACAGCGGCGTGCGCCTGTCGGCCGCGGGCGAGAAGCTCGCGGGACTCGTGCTGCGGCGTCATCGGCTGGTGGAGCTGTTCCTCGTCCAGGTGATGGGCATGAGCTGGGCCGAAGTCCACGACGAAGCGGAGCAGCTCGAACACGTGGTGTCGGAACGGCTCATCGAGCGCATCGACGACATGCTCGGACACCCAACGCACGATCCGCACGGCGATCCGATCCCGAACCCCGAAGGTGCCGTCGCCAACCGCCACTTCGACAGCCTGCTCACTTGTCCGATTGGCACACCGTTGAAGGTGACCCGAATCGCCGATCAGGATCCGGCATTCCTGCGGTTCATCGAAAGCAACGATTTGAAACCAGGTCAGGGCATCGAGGTGGAAACGCGCGATACCGCGGCGGATTCGGTACTCGTGCGAAAGAAGGATCGCCGCATCACCATCGGCGCGCGCGCGGCGTCGAAGCTCCTCGTCGAGGTCGATCGATGATCCGCCGCGCCGGGATACCAGGCCTCGCGATCATGTTGGCGTTGGCGGGGTCGGCGCGGGCACAAGAGACAGCGCGAGCACAAGAGGCGGCGCAGGCACAAGAGACTATCGAGCCGGATCGTCCCGACGTCACCAACGGCACGCACATCGTCGACATCGGCTTGCTGCAGGTCGAGATCGGCGGCCTGTACACGCACCCGGGCGCGAATCAGGGCGCGTGGGGCTCGCCGTTCACGGCGCGCCTCGGCCTGCTCCCGTGGCTCGAGGCACGCATCGGCACGGACGGCTTTGTGTCGCAGAGCGATCCGCTTGGCCGCGTCACCGGACTGGGCAATCTGCAGCTCGGCGCGAAACTTCGACTGTGGGCCAGTCCAGGCGGCGTTCCGGTGCTGTCCATCCTGCCGACCGTCAATCTGCCCACGGCGAGCGTCGAAAAGGGACTCAGCTCCGGCGACACTGATTTCACATTGGCCGTGCTGACCGGCACAGATATCGGACGGCATGGACACGTGGACATCAACTACGGCATCGGCGCCATCGGCGCGGGTGGCGGCGCACCGCACTTCGCGCAGCATCTCGTGTCGGCGTCGGCGAGCGTTGCCGCGTCGGACAACTGGAATCCGTACGTCGAGACGTTCTGGATCTCTCGACAGGAGTCGGGAGGCGGCGCCATCGCGGCGTTCGACCTCGGAGCGATTTACGAGCTGGGGTCGCGATTCGCAGTCGACGGCGGCATCCAACTCGGCGTCTCCGGCAGCGCTCCCGACGTGGCGGTGTTCGCCGGCTTCTCGATCATCGTCGGCGACGTTCTGGGCAAGCACGGCGTGCACGCACGACAGCGGCACGCTCAGGAGCGACCCTCGACGAGGAGATAGAGGGTCGGCAGAACGATCAGCGTTAGCAGCGTCGCCGATACCAGTCCGCCAATCACGACCACCGCGAGCGGCTTCTGCACTTCGGAACCGATGCTGTGCGACAACGCCATCGGCATCAGGCCGAGCATCGCGAGCAGCGCCGTCATCAGGACCGTCCGCAGCCGCACAATCGCACCGTTCATCACCGCGTGCATCGGCGGGTGACCGAGTGCGCGCTCGTCGGCAAAACAGCTGACCATCACGACACCGTTGAGCACCGCCTGGCCGAACAGCGCGATGAAGCCAATGGCCGCCGAGACGCTCAGGTGAATGCCGGTCAGATAGAGCGCTACGATGCCGCCGATCGACGCGAGCGGGATGTTGGCGAGCACGATCGCCGCATTCCTGACGGAGCCGAACGCGTGAAACAGCAGGATGAAGATGAGGAACACGCTGATCGGGACGATGAACCCCAGTCGCGTCATCGCACGCTGCTGGTTCTCGAATTCGCCGCCAAACGTCGCGTAATAGCCGGGCGCGAACTTGACGTCGCGCGTCACGTTCCGGCGCATCTCGTCGACGATGCCGCCCATGTCGCGGCCCCTGATGAACACCCCGATGGCCGACACCCGCGTACCGGATTCGCGGCTGATATTCATGCTGCCGCCGCGGACGGAAATGTTGGCGACGTCGGCCAGCGGCACTCGTGGACCTGCCGGCGTGTCGACCGGCACGCTGGCGATGGCGGCCACGTCCCTGCGATCCTGCTCGCGCAACCGCACTGCCACCCCATAGCGACGGTCGCCGTCCCAGATCTCGGTCCCGACCTTGCCGCCAAGCGCGGTCTCGACGACATCCTCGATATCCGCGACGTTGAGCCCATAGCGGGCGGCACGGCCGCGGTCGACTTCAATCTGCAACTGCGGCACCTCGCCGGCGCGATCGATGAAGGCACGCGACACGCCGCGGACGTGCGAGACCGCTCGCAACACGTCATTGACCGTAGACCGCAATGTCGCCGGGTCGTCGCCGAAGACCTTGATCACGATCTGGCCGTCGATCTGCGAGATGCTCTCGAGCACGTTGTCGCGAATCGGCTGAGAAATCGCCGGCTCAAGACCCGGAATCTCGTTGACGGCGTCTTCCATCTGGGCCGACAACTCTTCGCGGGTGATCTTCCTGGTCCATTCCGAGGGCGGCTTCAAGTCCACGAAGAACTCGCACATGTTGATCGGCTTCGGATCGGTGCCGTCTTCGGGACGTCCGGCTTGCGAGATCACCTGGGTGACCTCGGGAAATCGGCGCAGCACGGTCCGCACCCGGGCAACGATGCGCGACGCCTCCGAGACCGACACGCTCGGCGGCAGCGTGAGATTCAACCAAAGCGTGCCCTCGTTCAACTCCGGCAGGAACTCCGTGCCGAGCTTCGGCACGAGCATCAGCGCGGCGAGCAGCGCGGCGGCCGCGCTGCCCACGATGAACAGCGGCCGGTGCAGCGCTCGGGTCAAGAGCCGGCGATACAGACGCGTCAGGCTTTCGACGAGCCGATTGCGCTCGTGCGCCACGCCGCGGCCGAGCAGAAACAAACACAACAGCGGGACCAGCGTCAGCGAAAAAATCAGCGAGCCGACCAGCGCCGACGTCACCGTGTACGCCATCGGCGCGAAGATACGGCCCTCGTGCCGCTGCAGCGTGAAAATCGGGATGTGCGCCACGATGATGATGAGCATCGAAAACAGCGTGGGCCGGCCGACCTGTGCGGTGGCGTCGAGAATAGCCTGCCGCACCGATTCGCGATCCCGTGCCGTGCCCTGATTCGCGAGCGTCCGGAAAACGTTCTCGACGACGATGACGGCGCCGTCGACGATGATCCCGAAGTCCATGGCGCCGAGGGACAGCAGATTGGCCGGGATGCCGCGGACGCGCAGGCCGATGAAGGTGGCGAGCAGCGCTAGCGGAATCACGACCGCCACGATTCCGGCCGCCCGCCAGTTGCGCAGAAACACGTACAGCACCAGCGTCACCAGAAGCGCGCCCTCCAGCAGGTTCCGAAACACCGTTGTCAACGTCGTCTGGATGAGCGTCGAGCGGTCGTAGTACGACGCGATCCGTACGCCCTTGGGCAGAATCGACGTGTTCAGGTGTTCGACCCGTGCCTTGACCTCGGTCAGTACCTCGGAGGGGTTCTCGCCCTTGCGCATCAGGACGATCCCCTCGACGATCTCGTCGTCGTCGTTTCGCCCGACGAGGCCCTGACGGGGCACGGCGCCGACCTGGATGTCCGCGATGTCCCGAATCAGCAGCGGTGTG
>Ga0207641_10000429_pt1 | contig 48578 bp, 31 predicted proteins | sample KBSSwiS62_FD_184306 | JGI IMG/M metagenome (GOLD analysis project Ga0207641, IMG submission 184306) | Switchgrass rhizosphere microbial communities from Kellogg Biological Station, Michigan, USA - KBS Switchgrass S6-2 (SPAdes) (version 2) | ecosystem: Host-associated > Plants > Roots >... | reverse complement strand
GGCCAAATGGGACGGCGCGCCAAATTCTTCCATCTCTTTTTCCTGGTCGTTGCCGCCCTCGTCATCTGGATGGGTGATGAAGTCCAGGAACCGGTGCCGCACGGCGGCGGCGAGTTTGTCGTCCTGCCACTTTTCACCACGGCAGGCCTGATGCTCCTCGCCTCGGCGAACGACTTCATCATGCTCTTCATCGCGCTTGAGCTGGTCACGATCTCTTTCTATATCCTGGTCGCCTATCAGCGCCGCAGCGTCGTTGCCCTTGAGGCGGGGGTCAAGTACCTCATTCTCGGCGGTCTTTCCTCCGCCTTTCTGGTCATGGGGGTCGCCTACATCTTTGGTCTGAGCGGCTACACCCGCTTTGATCTCATCTGGCTTCATTTCAACCACCAGCCGCTGTCGGCCGGGGTCGGACTCGGCTTACTCCTCGTCATCACCGGCATCGGATTCAAGATCGCGATGGTGCCTTTCCAGAGCTGGGCACCCGACGTGTATGAGGGCGCGCCGAATTCGATCACGGCGTTTCTTTCCGTGGGCTCGAAAGCGGGAGGCCTCATCATCCTCATGCGTGTGGTCCTCGGGCTCTTCAATACCCAGGCCGCTGCTGCCGTCTGGATTCCGGTTCTTTCCCTGGGTGCCATCGCTTCGTTGTTGCTGGGCAACCTGGCCGCCATTCCCCAGCGCAACCTCAAGCGCATGCTCGGTTATTCGAGCATTGGTCACACCGGGTTTATTCTCGTTGCCGTCATCGGTGCGGCCACGGCCCTGACGGGAAGAGTCATCCCGCTCAACAACGACGCGGAGACCGGCCAGATTGCCGTCACGGTATATCTCGTCAGCTATCTCCTCGCCACTTTCACCGCGTTCATTGTCCTGGCCGTGCTGGAACGCCGCCTGCCCGGGCTTGAAATCCATCATCTCGCCGGGCTCTCGCAGCGCGCGCCGTTGCTCGCCGCCGCATTTGCCCTCTCGCTGATCTCACTTGCAGGCGTACCACCCCTGAGCGGATTCATCGCCAAGTTCTATGTGGTCCTCGTTGCCTGGAACCGCGGACTCTACACACTCCTCTTCTTCACTATCTTCGCCGCGGTCGCCGCGCTCTATTATTATCTCGGCCCGATCAAGGCGATGTATTGGTCCGAGCCGCTCGACGAGACTCCCATCCGTGTCAACCGCACCATCAGTGGCGTGTTGATTGTCCTGATCATTCTCCTCATCGTCACCGGCTTCTGGGCACAATCGATGGGTCCCATCGTCAACGGCGCGACCCTCGCGCAGGGTGAGGTTCCCCATGCCGCCGTGGCTGTCGTACAGCATTAGGCTGTCACGATTCTCTTGAGACTGGCCCTTCGACAATTTCGGGCACAAGATGTCTTGCGGAGCCGCCTTTTGTGAACACCACTTCTCTTAAAGCCCGCTTTCTGCTCATCGGCTTTCTCTTCGTGATCGTGGCGAAATTTTGGCTCGTCTGGGAAAGCGAAATTTTTGATGCCAGCGACGACCCGCACGAATACATCCTTCAGATTCTCTATCCGGCTAATGGTGGCCTCGCTTATCCGCCCGGTACGGGCTTGGTCGGTCAGGCGTTTCACGGTTTGGGTGTTCCCTTTCGACTGGGGTTGGAGATTACTTTCCTTGTCGCCGGAGTCCTGACTATCAGGGCTCTTTTTGCGTGGCCGTGGAAAAGCAGCCTGGCTCTTGGTCTCTATTCCTTGTTCATCTTCGACCCGGCGGTGGTCGATCTCTTTACCCATATCTTTTCCGACGATGTCTGGCTCATTGAGACTCTGCTCGGTCTCGCCTGTTTTGCCCTCTCCATCGAAACAGGGCTGAAACCCCACTGGGGCCGCCTCAGCCTCGCGGTGCTCTTTCTAGGCCTGGCCACCATCACCCGCAGCGCCCTGATACCCACGCTCGTCAGCATCCTTCTCTTTACGCTCGTCAGCATGATTTTGGTACTATCAAAATTCCGTGCCAGGACGCTCAAGCCGCAACTCGACTTGATGGCCCTCTCGCTGCCGTCGCTTATCTTTGGGATCAGCCTCATTTACGGGGGCACCTGTGTCTATGATTTCTCCCATCACGGTTACACGGGAATTTCATATCTCGACAGCGACCAGTACAAAAGATTCTACCTTTGCCTGCAATCGGTCGGCGAACCGACGGGCGATCCCCATTTTCCCATCGACGAAAATCGCCGGAAACTCATCGCTCAGGCGGGGCCGGATTCGAAATGGTTCATCCGCCAGATCGAAGCCAACAGTACTTACAAGCAGGCCGGGCTCGACCACTATGGCAAAGATGACATTCCTGCTGGCTGGTTTCATTGGGCTTCCTTCACCGCCGCCATGGACCCGGCCACGGGTGATTATCTCCACGCTTTTTCCCTTTTTCACAGCATCGAGGATGAGATCGCTGCGGCGGATAAACTCGGCATTGTGAAAGTCCGGCCCATCGTGTCGCTACCCGACAGCCGGATCGCCATCGTCATGGCCACGTTCCCGAACGGTCTCTCCAATGCATTTAAGGAAACTCTCCATGAACCTTCTTCGGGATCATTCGCCTCTCTGAGTGATATGAGAACGCACCTCTATCGTAGTCCCGAGTTCACGACGGCCCTGACTCGCCGCGCGGTCACCGCCAGTCCCCTCCGTTCTTCTATCTGGCAAGGCATGGCTTCCCTGTACGCCTGGACTTACACGCCAGTTGCTTTTGTTTTCTATGTTCTGACGTTGATTGTCTGCGCCGCCACGTTAATCCTCAAGTGGAAGCAGCTTTCAGATTTTCCGCCATCCCTTGTCGCCCCGCTCTTCTTCACGGTTTTCTTTGTTGTATTCTTTTTTTGGTATGCGCTTTTCGACGCCTCCGGCATGCCTGTGCTATCGCGGTACATGATCCTGAACCATCTCCTGCTCGTGCCCCTGCTGTGCCGGTATGTGACCATGACTGTCTCGTTGCGGCGGGCGGAACCGACGTTGTAGCAGGACCGCTTTCGCCGGAGCGCTTGCGTCTTCCGCCTCCAGGCACCATATTAGGGCCATGGAAGTGTCTGAAGCCCCCAAACCCGCCATCAATTACAAGATCGGCAACGAGAAGCTTTGCCAAATCACGGAGAAAGCCTCGGAGAAACTTAATTCCCTATTAACGCGCCAAGGCCGTCCGAACGGCGCACTACGTCTCGCCGTCATCGGGGGCGGTTGCTCAGGCCTCCAGTACAAGATGGATCTTGTCGACGGCCCGGCCAACCGCGATTTCCTCGTCCGCTCCAGCAATGTCAATGTGGTCATGGATCCCAAGAGCGCCCTCTTCGTCTCCGGATCGCTTATCGACTACAGCGATGACCTGCAAAAGGGCGGCTTTAAAGTCACCAATCCCAAGGCCGCCGCCCACTGTTCCTGCGGAGAGAGTTTCAGCGCTTAAGTTGGCCTTAAATTCCTGTCAGGCTGCATGCGGGGACTCGCCAAACCGCCGTCCCCGGTTAGGATAAAATTCTTATGAAGTCGTCTGTCTCCCTCTTTCGTCTTTGCGCTATGTTTCTTATCCTGGGGCTGGCTGGTTGCCAACAATCCAAAAAAGAGGAAGCGCTGCCGCAAAAGCAGGGCCAGTCCGCAGCTCCTGCCGCCGCGAAGCCCAAGATCACCAAACTCGACGACCTGCCCCGCCACACCTATCCCGTCCAGGGAACGGTTGTCGATCTCGTTACTTCACCGGACAAGTTTGCTCCACTCGCCACGCAGGTCCGGACCGATATCGAGAACGATCTCGCCGCTTACGACATCGACGACAAGACTACCCTCAAGAATCTCAAGGGCACGCTGCTCAAGCTCGACCTGCTGGAGGGCAAGAACGACGAGGCCCGTAAATTGATCACCGAATTGCAGGGTCTCGAGGACAAGCCCGCCCTGAAGTTGACGACCGGTTTTCTCGCCTTGGTCCGCCTCGATGTGCAGGACCAGACGAAAACCACCGATCTCGCCAGTCCTGTTTTTCAGCAGGCATTCCAGAAGGAACTGGTCGTGCGCGCCAATGCCTTGCCGTGGGACGTTGTGCAGGACGTGCTCAAGCACACCAAGGGCGGTTTTGAAATTATCAGCCGCAACCTGCTCCTCGGTGAAATCCAGAGCGAGATCGAGCCTGCCGTGAAACAAACCGGCACGCTCAGCAACGAGCTCGCCGCGGAAATCATCGGTATCCGCAACAGCCTGGTTTTTTCGATTCCGATCAAGGACCCGGTGATCGCCGCGCTGACGGAAGTCATCCAGCCTCATACCGTGGCCAAGGCCGATATCTGGAAGGAGCGCGTAGTGGTGCTGACAGAAAAAGACAAAGGCACACCGGTGGTCATCGGCATTTGGGATTCGGGCGTTGATCCCAAGGTTTATCCGAAACAGCTTTTTACTGACCCTACCCTGCATGCGGTGGTGAGGCCGCAAGTCACGTCCGATGGAAAATCCGCTGACATGAATTTGACGCCGGAAAACATTGCCGACCATATGGTGGATGCGCACGGCCTCGCCTATGATCTTCATTCCAACCGCGTCCACGGTGATCTTTACCCCATGGGCGACAACGCCAAACGCCTCCCAGAACTCAAGGACCAGATCAAAGGCATCCTCGATATTCGGGCCTCGGTCGACAGTCCTGAGGCTGAGGCGACGAAAAAGAAACTGGGCGCACTTACCCAGGACCAGGTCCAGGCCTTCCTCGAGGACATGGAGCTTTTCGGCAACTATATGCACGGTACCCACGTCGCCGGCATCGCCTCGGAGGGCAATCCCTATGCCCGCATTCTCATCGCCCGCATCACCTTCGATTATCATGTCATCCCGGAGAAACCGACCATCGAGCAAGCAAAGAAGGACGTCATCGCCGACCAGGCATTCGTCGATTACTTCAAGCAGCACGGCGTCCGTGTCGTCAACATGAGCTGGGGCGGTTCACTCAAGGATGTCGAGGACGCCCTCGAGAAGAACGGTGTCGGCAACGCGGAGGAGCGCAAGAAGCAGGCCCGCGAGATTTTTGATATCGGCAAAGAGGGACTCTACAACGCCCTGAAAGGCGCACCCGACATTCTCTTCATCGCCTCGGCTGGCAACAGCAACAATGACGTCAACTTCGACGAAATGGTGCCCTCCTCGTTTGACCTGCCCAACTTCGTCACCGTCGGTGCAGTTGACCAGGCCGGCGATGAGACTTCCTTCACCAGCTTCGGCAAAAACGTCATCGCCTATGCCGACGGCTTTGAAGTCGACAGCTACATTCCGGGCGGCAGTCGCCTGAAACTTTCCGGTACCTCGATGTCTTCCCCGGAGGTCACAAACCTGGCCGCGAAACTCTTTGCGATCGATCCCTCTCTCAAGCCCTCCGATGTCATCCAACTCATTAAGGGCGGGCTCGAACCGAACACGAAGGACAAGCGTATTCTGCTGCTCAATCCCAAAACATCAATCGAGTTGCTCAAGTCCCGGATGGCTGCAAAGAACTGATCTCCATGCCGATGAATAATCAATTGTTACAAATTGGTGACAATTGGAAACGATTCGTCTAAAGGTGCTTATGCCCATTAGGAAGCGCAAGCAACGTCCCAACAAGGTAAAACCGAATTGTGCAAAAGAGGTTTCTGTCCTGGCTTGGATCCAGGATGCCTACGGCAATGTCCTCCTGATTCAACAAACGGCGGGTAGGCAACTCTGGTCGCTTCCCGGCGGCAAGGTCAAGGGCACTGAGGCGCTCAAGGCCGCTTTGCGTCGCGAACTCAAGGAGGAGATCGGCCTAACCCTCGTCTCGACGAAGGTGATTGATCTCTTTGACCGGGCACCACGATCCGGCTTGGCAGTGCTTTTCCGGACTACCCTGCGCAAGGGCAAGCTGAAATTAGGAAAAAATGAGATCAAGCAAGCCGCCTTTGTTTCCAAGTTGCCTCCCAATGCCACGCCCTCGGTACGTTATTTTTGGCGTCGGCAATTTCCGAATGCCACGGATCGGGGAAGTATCCTCGATTTGTAGGAATTTTTCTGTAGCGGCGTCTGTTAGGCCGCCGACAAGCAGCCAGAGCATTCCGCGAGCACCTCGGAGGTCATCGACCGCAACAACTGAACTGATCCCTCGACAAGCTTGCGACGACCAAGGATAAAGATTACATGTCGCAAATCCGTTCCGAAAAACTCTTCGCCGAAGCGCTCCGCTATCTGCCAGGTGGGGTCAACTCGCCTGTCCGCGCGTTTCGCGCCGTGGGCGGGACACCGTTCTTTGCGCAAAAGGCCTACGGATCACGGGTTGAGGACATCGACGGCAATGTCTACATCGATTACGTCTGCACTTGGGGACCATCCATTTTGGGGCACGCGCATCCGGAAGTCATCGCGGCGGTCAAGGCCGCTGCGGATCGCGGGACCAGCTTCGGCATTCCCAATCCGCTGGAGGTGGAACTGGCGCGCAAGATTTGCGACTGGGTTCCTTCCGTCAACAAGGTGCGCATGACCAACAGCGGCACCGAGGCGACCATGTCCGCCATCCGCCTTGCGCGGGGATTTACGCGCCGGGACAAGATCATCAAGTTTGACGGCTGCTATCACGGGCATGTCGATTCGCTGCTGGTGAAGGCAGGATCGGGAGCCCTCACGCTCGGCCAGCCCGACAGCGTGGGCATACCAGCTGCCCTAGCGGCCCTCACGCTCGCGTTACCCTTCAATGATACCGAGGCACTCCGGCTCGCCTTTGAACAAAACCTGGGCGAAATCGCCGCTGTGATCGTAGAACCCATTCCCGCCAACGCCGGATTAATCCTGCCGGCATCCGGTTACCTCGAGACGATGCGTGAACTTTGCACCACTCATGGTGCGGTCCTGATTTTCGACGAAGTGATGACCGGTTTTCGCCTGGGACGCGGCGGTGCGCAGGAAGTGCTCGGCATTCGTCCCGACCTCTCATGTTTCGGCAAGGTGATCGGCGGAGGCCTGCCCGTGGGCGCTTTCGGGGGACGCATGGAGATCATGGATTGCCTTGCTCCGCTCGGTCCGGTCTATCAGGCCGGCACACTTTCCGGTAACCCGCTCGCCATGGCGGCAGGTCTTGCTCAGCTTAAAGTCCTTGAGGAGCAGGACATCTTTGCCAAGCTCGAAAAACTGGGCGCACAATTGGAGGCGGAAACGCGTTCGGCACTCAAGGCCGCCGGGCTCGATTTTGTCTTCTATCGTGTCGGTTCGATGTTTTGCCTCTTTTTCACCGCGCATCCCGTCCACAATCTCGAGGACGCGAAGACATCCGATCTTAAGCATTTCGCGCGTGTCTTTCATGCCCTGCTCGCCAGGGGCATCTACATCGCCCCTTCGCAATTCGAAACCGGATTCCTCAGTTCCGCGCATACGGAGCAGGACCTTGAGCAAACCGCCAGGGCCTTGCGTGAGGCTCTGAAAGCCTAAACGGTCTCAGTGGCCGTCGTTGGCGAATGGACCCCGATGACTTCAAGCGCCTCTGTGCTGAGATTTCGGATGGCCTCAATATTGTTTTCGATTCGGGCCTTGGTCAGCAGCCCCTCATAGTAACTCACTAGGTTGCGGGCCTTGAGCGCAGAATCATGGCCTTCCACTTCTCCGGCTTCCTGGGCATCTGCGATGGCTTGCTCGAAATAGCCGGTCACGTTGACCAGGATTTCATGGATACGCAGGCGGAGACGTTCATCCTGGGTCGAAATTTCCGAGCCGAGCGTGAAGAGAGGACAACCCAGGACTTGGCCCGTGCTTTCATAGGCTTTGCATTGGCGCTGCGAAACGAAGTCGAGATAGTGACGCAGGCGATCCAGCGGAGGGACGCTCGGCTGAAAGGTCTTTTCAATTAAGGCCTGTCGTTCGGTCCACCATTGGTTGACCGCAACGAGAGCCAGATCGGCTTTCGAATCAAAGAAGTAGTAGAAGCTTCCCTTTTTAACTGCGGCGCGCTCGCAAATCGCGTCGATGGTCACTGCGCCATAGCTATATTCCCAGATGAGATCGTGGGCTGCTTCAATCAAGCGTCGCCGGGCATCGCTCGTTCTTCCCATAGGTTTAATTAGATTAAGCCGGTTTCTTCAAAGAACAAGGCGCGATCCTTCCAATTGGTGCGTGAATGAACTGCGATCAGCCGGGAGGTATCGGGGCTGAAGACTGATTGTTGCCGGAGTTAAGCAACGTAAGCTTTATCAGCGCGGGCCAATTTTACCGGATAGATCAACGCGATGAGCCCCAAAATGGCTTGCTCGCCCACAACTAACGTGAAGGATGATCGGACTTGTTCCTGGCGGTCGTTACCTGCTGCTCAAACAATTTGCCAGCATCCGGAATCGTCCGGTTCAAGACGATGATGAAGATTGTCAGGATGATAAAAGCGAAAGCGATCAGGGATAAGGCCTTCGCGAAAGTCAGTGGCTTGTTTCGGGCAGAGGAAAATTCAGTTTTGAGATTCTTGCGCTTGAGATCGATGGGTTCGTAACTAAGGGCTTCACCCGGGAGCTGTGAGCGCCGGGGTGGAGCCACGGTATTCGGTTCGGACCGGGGCCTGCCGGTTTTCGGGTCCCTGAGGCCGATGTTTTGCCAATTGGGCATACCTTCCCGCCAATGCATGGTTTCGGCGGTAATGGTTCCCGCGACATACATGTCCTGAACGTCCTTTTCTGAGTAGGGCCCTTTTTGGGTCTCTCCAACCAACAAATAGATATTGGGCATTACCATGCAGGTTATCGGGTTAATTCAGTTATTGATAAAGAGAAGTATATCATCTTGCTTGCCATTGGGAAAGCGTGGTGACGAAGAGATGCTGGCTAATGCAGGGAGGCAGGTGTTTTGCAGGCTTTACGCAGGCCCGTAGAACGTCATCCTTTGCCCTTGATGAAAATCGCGATCCATTGGTTCCGATGCGATTTACGACTCAGCGACAACACGGCGCTTCGTGCTGCTGTCACAGCATCGGAGGTCGTCGTACCGATTTTCATCTTTGATCCTAAAATCCTCAAGGCACCGGAGATCAGCGCCCCTCAGGTTGCCTTCATGATCGAGTGCCTGCGTTCACTGGAGAAAAACATCGAAGCCGCAGGTGGCAGACTCATCTTCCGGCACGGACCGGTTCTACAGGAAATGCGCGCTGTTTTGCAGGAAACGGGAGCACACGCCCTTTACTTTAACCGGGACTACGAGCCTTACGCTCGTGAGCGCGATGAGGCAGTAGAAAAGCTTGCCCTCTCATTGGGAATTGAGGTCCATACCCACAAAGACAGCGTCATTCACGAGGCCCAGGAAGTTCTTAAGGCAGACGGAGGTTCTTACGGAGTCTTTACGCCGTACAGTCGGGCTTGGCGGACTCTCGCCAAACCATCTGTGGTTCCCGCAGTCCAATTTTCGCGTCCGGCCCGATGGAAGGATCCGGCAGGCTTGGCGCTTCCCTCGGCGAAAGAACTCGGTTTTGCCTGCGGGATATCCCTGCCACCTGCCGGCGAGCGGGCCGCGCGCGACAGGTTGCGGAAATTTGCCGCCATCGACTTGCTCACCTACGCTAAAGGGCGGGATTTTCCCGCCCGCGACGCCACTTCGCGCCTCTCGCCTCATCTTCGCCTGGGTACGCTCTCTCCGCGGACAGTCGTGGCCACTGCCGAAAAAGTGGGCGGCGAACATTTGGCCACCAAGGCTTCGATCGACGTTTTTGTTAATGAGCTGATCTGGCGCGACTTTTACCGCCAGATTCTCTGGCATCATCCCCATGTGTCCACGGCCTGTTTCCGCCCACAGTACGACCGACTCCAGTGGGAGAACAACGAGAAGCTTTTTGCCGCATGGTGCGAGGGACGCACCGGTTATCCGCTGATTGATGCGGGCATGCGTCAGCTCAACACTACCGGCTGGATGCACAACCGGGTCCGCATGGTTGTTGCCACGTTCCTGACCAAGGACCTGCGGATTTCATGGCAATGGGGCGAACGCTACTTTATGCAAAAACTGATCGATGCCGACCTCGCTTCCAACAATGGTGGCTGGCAGTGGAGCGCCGGTACTGGCACCGACGCCCAGCCGTGGTTCCGCATCTTCAACCCTTCCTCACAGGCACAAAAATTTGACCCCGAAGGCCACTATATCCGACAATTCGTGCCAGAAGCCGACACATTCACTTATACCGCCCCCATCGTCGACCACGCCCGCCAGCGCATTAAGACCTTGGCTTTCTATCGTGGCCTCTGATCTTGGGTTGAAAGTCACGAAACGGTAACAATCGGGCCGTCAGATTGCCATAGTCGCATGGCTGACTAGCCTCGCACGTATTGGTTTGGACTGCCAGAACGACTCTGGAAGCTGAACCAAAGAAACCGTTGGAGGAGAAATCGTATGGAACTTTGGGGAGAAACACTCACATTCGGCGCAGGCTTCTTTTTATTGCTGGCCTTGGCCTTGGCCCTAAGTTTCGAATTCGTCAATGGTTTTCATGATACCGCGAACGCCGTTGCGACGGTCATCTACACGAACACGCTGAAGCCGGTCTTTGCGGTCATTTGGGCGGGTTGCTGGAACCTGATCGGTGCGCTTGGCTTCGTCGGTTGGTTGCTCGGCTTTTTTGGCGTGGTTGTCGGGGGAAGCGCAGTGGCCTATGGCATTGTTGCCCTCCTGCCCGTGGAACTGGTCTTGAATTCAGGCACTGGTGCCGGCTTCGCCATGATCTTCGCCCTGCTCGTCTCAGCCATCCTCTGGAATGTCGGAACGTGGTATCTGGGCTTGCCGGCTTCGAGTTCCCACACTCTGATCGGTTCGATCATGGGAGTTGGTCTCGCCAATGCGCTCATGGCTGGCCACAGCTGGACGGCTGGAATCAACTGGGAGCAGGCTTACAAGATCGCGATGGCATTGCTTTGGTCTCCGGTCATTGGTTTTTGTGGCGCCGCTCTTTTGCTTCTTCTGCTCAAGCTGGTGGTTCGGCGTAAGGATCTCTATGAGGCCCCCAAAGGAAAGAATCCGCCGCCGCTCTGGATTCGGTGCGTTCTCGTGATCACCTGCACGTTGGTCAGCGTGTTCCATGGTTCCAACGACGCCCAAAAAGGCATGGGCCTGATCATGCTCATCCTCATCGGGATTATTCCCGGCGCGTTTGCGCTCAACATGGGTGCGGACGCGACGGTCATCCAGAATGCAGCGACCGAAATGCGCCAGGTCGTGACGATTGTGGCGCCCTTGAGCAACGGAGTAACAATGACCAGGGACGACGCCGTGACAGAGCTGTCCAATTTCGTCAAACCGAATGGCCCGAAGGCCAGCGAGAAGACATTTGCGGCACTTAATACCGGCGCACAGGCCATTGCCGACGCTCTCTCGACCATGACGGACTTGAATTCTGTTCCTCACGATAGCCGCGCCGCTGTGCGGACCGACCTTTACCTCGTGGATGAAAGCCTCGGCAAGATTCTCAAGGCCAAGGACAAAGACGGCAAGCCTCTCATCACCGACAAGGCCAATGTAGCCGCTCTCAAAAAGAGCAAGAGCGACCTCGACGCCCTCACCAAATACATTCCGCTTTGGGTTAAGGTCATGGTCGCATTGGCTTTGGGCTGCGGCACGATGATCGGTTGGAAGCGTATTGTGGTCACTGTCGGTGAAAAAATCGGCAAGTCGCACCTGACTTATGCGCAGGGAGCTTCAGCGGAGTTCATGGCCGCCTCCACGATCGGCCTGGCTGATTTCATGGGACTACCAGTCAGCACGACTCATGTGCTTTCCTCGGGCATCGCCGGCACGATGGCGGCGAACCGGTCCGGCCTCCAAAAGGACACGCTGATCAGCATTGTGATGGCTTGGGTGCTGACTTTGCCGGTTTGCATCTTCCTCGGTGCGAGTCTCTTTGCCGCCGGTCTTTACGTTACGTTCCACGTCTTCGGTATTCATTGATCCGGAACAGACGTAGCAGCGTTCTATGACCGCCGATGACTTTCCGAGTGACTGTCACGAAAACGCGGGGGGCATAGATCGCTGCTACAGGCTGAAGAAGGAGCGTGCGGACTATTTCCGATCATCACCTGATTTCGCCGGAGGTTCGGTTGGTGGAATCAATTTTTGATCGGCGTTCTTGATCCTGAGCAGGACGAGGACACAGAGCGTATTGACGATCATGCTCACGAGGATGATGGCAATATCGGCCATCAATTGCGACCAACCACCGGCCATGTCCCTCTCGTGTTGGAGGGCGAAAATTCCAGCGGCGGCCACCATGGAGAGGAGAATGCTGGTTACGACCAAGGTTGAGGTAATGAGGACGATCCGGGCCGTCTTCTGAAAGTGGGTCATTGACTTGAGCGGCGGTGGGTTGACGAGACTGATCAACCAAGTCAGAAAGGCGGTGGAGTGGCGTCCCATGGCAGACCTGTAGCCAACGCTGAAAGGTGACGGCTGGCAAGTTCCAGTTACGCGAACCTGGAAAAGGTCTCTCTTGAAAAGTCATTTTGTCGTCATCGAATCGTCACTTGCTTTGAAATAAGTGACGAAACAAGCTCGATTGCGTGCATAAATCCAATTTCCAGCCATTGCATGGCCTGATTCGGTGGGGGATTCTCGGGTGTGGCGATGTGACGGAGGTCAAAAGTGGTCCGGCCTTGCGTAAGATTCCCGGGAGCACGCTATTAGCTGTGATGCGGCGCGACGCGGAAAAGGCGCGTGACTACGCCCAGCGACACGGTGTGGCGCATTGGTACAGCAAGGCCGGCGAGTTGCTCGCTGATCCTGAAATCGATGCGGTTTATGTGGCCAGCCCTCCCGCGAGTCATCTGGAACTGGGGCGTCTGGTCGCCCAATCTGGAAAACCGTGTTACGTCGAAAAGCCGATGGGTGCCTCCTCTTCCGATGCCCAGGGATTGATCGACGCTTTCGCACAAGCCGGGCTTCCGTTTTACCCCGCTTTTTATCGCCGGGGGTTGCGTAAATTCAGGAAAATCGCAGAACTCATAACGAGTGGTGCATTGGGCAAGCTCGAGAAAATCGATTACCACCTTCATTCCGGCCAGCACTTGACCTGTGGCAACTGGCGGCTCGATCCGACTATTTCCGGAGGAGGACTTTTCATTGACCTGGGAAGTCATGTCCTCGATCTGCTCGATTTTTGGTTCGGGGCGCTTGCGGTCGAATCTTGCGAGTCGGGCAATCGCAGCGGACGGGGAGAGGTTGCGGATTTCGCCCAGGCACGCCTGTCTGGCCATGGGCAGGCTCGTATTGAGATCGACTTCGATTTCAACCATCCCGGTGAGCATCGCGAGGAGATGAAGATTGTGGGGGAACGGGGAACGCTCTCCTTCGCCGTCTTTAATTTGGAAATCCCGCGGTGGGAACCCCGTGATTCAGATCCTTCGCCTTTTGCGCCGGATGAAGATTTTTCCGCCGAACACGTGCAGCAAGATCTGTTGACGAACGTGATGGACTGTTTCCGCGGAAAAGCCGAGTCATGGGCCACGCCGGAAGCTGCTTTGCGCACATGGAAAGTGATGGAGACGGTCCTGAAAGGTCGATGCGTCGCGTGACCCACCGGGAAGTCACCCCGTCTTAGCACCAGCATGTCCTTCACGGTTCGTACGGATCATTTTTGGAAGGCCGTCCGACAGGAAGCGGCTTTGGGAAAACTCATTCCCAGCCTGGTGGCATCGTCGGTCGTGGCCATGATGACGGTGGTTCTCAGTGTCTCGTTTGTTTCCCTTATTTTTGTTGAACCTATCGACGAATACATCGGCGAAGGGACCAACCTCATGCTGCTCATGGCGGTGGTCCTTGGGGTCTTCATGACCATCTTCAGTTCCTACGCCGGGACCATCGCCATTCCACAGGACCGCGTCGCGCCCATCGTCGCGTTGATGGCCACCCTGATCATTCATGATATGCCCGGGGCGGATCCGGACAGGATCGGGATCACGGTGCTCGCCGCCATCGCTTCCAGCACCATCATCGTCGGTTTGGCTCTCTGGATCCTGGGGATTTACAAGCTGGGGAACATCGTCCGCTTTACGCCCTATCCGGTCATCGGTGGCTTCCTGGCCGGGTCTGGTTGGCTGTTGGTCACAGGATCCTGCCGGGTCATCAGCGGGGAACCGTTTTCGTTGATGAATTTAAAGCAGATGATCGTCACGGGCTTGATCATGCAATGGATACCCTGTGCGGTCTTTGGAATCGTAGCCTATTTTGCCGTCCGTTGGTTTCGCCATTATCTCACGCTGCCCGCCATCGTCTTGTCTGCCATTGGCGGGTTCTATCTCTGGTTGGCATTGGGGCACTATTCCTTCGGCGATGCTCGTAAGCACGGCTGGATCCTCGGTGCCCAACCCGACGCCGGGCTGGCGCACGTCCATACCTTCCCATCTCTTTTGGGAGCTGATTGGGGCGTGATCTTCAGTCAGTATAGCAGCCTGATCGCCCTTCTACTCACCAGCATCGTTTCGATCCTGCTCAATACCTCAGCGCTTGAACTGGCAGCGGACGAGGAGATCGACTTGAACAAGGAACTTCGCGCCGCGGGACTGGCCAATCTTGCGGGCGGTTTTTCCGGGGGCATGGTCGGGTTCCAATCGCTCAGCCTCTCTTCTTTGTCATTGGGCATGGGCGTCCGAAGCCGCCTGGTCGGCTTGTTTTCCGCCCTGGCCTGTCTATGCCTGTTGTGGGTGGGTACCGGATTGCTCAGTTACATTCCCAAGTTCATCCTGGGAGGAATCCTGTTTTACAACGGACTCTCCTTCTTGGCTGAGTGGATCGTTGACGCTTATTTTCGACTCGTTCGTGAGGATTACTATCTCGTCGTGCTCATTCTGGCGATTGTGGCCGTGGCGGGCTACCTGCAGGGAATCGGTGCCGGCATCATCATCGCGACCGTCCTCTTCGTGCTCAAATACAGTAGCGTGAATGTCATCAGCAACGTCCTCTCCGGCGACAGCCATCACAGCTCGGTCGACCGCTCCCCGATCGAGGCGCGATTGCTGAATGACAAGGGAGGCCAGGTGCACATCCTACGGCTCAAGGGATTCATTTTTTTCGGCAGCGCCAACAACCTGCTCAACACCATCCGCGAACGCCAGGCCGATCCCACTTTGCCGCGGCTTGCCTACGTCATTCTCGATTTTCAGCAGGTCAGCGGACTCGATACCTCCGGCATTCTCAGCATCTCCAAGCTCTCGCGCCTGGCGACCCGCACAGGCTTCATCATCATGGCCGCCTCAGTCCCGCCTGATATCCAAAACAGTTTTCGAGCCGCCGGACTGTTGCAGGAAGGGCCGGGCCAGGTCCGGATTTTCCGTGATCGCGATTACAGCATCGAATGGTGCGAAAACGACATCCTCAAGCGGGAATTGATCGACGCGAGGGTCGAGACGCGGAGCCTGCCGCAGATTCTTGCCAATTTTCACCCTTGGCGGGTGGATACCGGAGCCTTGCTCAACTACATGGAGCGTCTTGAGATCAGCAAGGAATACTGTCTGGTCCGGCAAGGAGACTCCTCCAACGAACTCTACTTTATTGAATCAGGAAAAGTCAGGGTCACGGTTGAACTCGATAACGGACGCTCGATGCGCATTCGCACCATGGGCGCGGGCACCGTAGTGGGTGAGATCGGTCTTTATCTCGACCAGCAACGATTGGCGTCGGTCATCACCGAGGAGCCAAGCATTGTCTATCGGCTCGACCTTCGTTCTCTTCATAAGATGGAGAGGGAAAATCCGCCGCTCGCATCCGCTTTCCATGAATTCATGGTACGCGTATTGGCTGAACGAGTCAGTCAGCAAAATCGAACACTGCGGGCTTTAGTTGAGTGAGCTACGTAAGTTATTCAATTGCAATGAAATACAATAAATGAATGGTGGCAAAATCAAATTAACAATAGATAGCAAAAAACGATTGAACAATGGCATTACTTCCGGCTACTAAGGTGGTGGTTAATTCAGTCAAGAAACCCCACCACTTAAGCTTATACCTTTATGAAACCCATCCAGAAGTATTCCGTGGCCTTGCTCATTGTCCTTTTTGCCATCATTGCGCAGGCCCTCCCGGTCCATGCCGATAACGACAAACTCGACTTCACCTTAGTAAACAAGACCGGATACGGGATCAAGGGAGTTTATGTTTCGCCGACGGCTTCGAAGGATTGGGGCGATAACCTGATCTCCAAGCCGCTGGAAAACGGGGATGCGCTCGATATCACTTTCAACGAAAAGGCGAAGGCCGAGAAGTGGGACATCCGCATTGAGTGGGTCGATGATGACACGGCAGTGGTTTGGAAAGGCTATAAGCTTCCGGAAATCAACAAGATTACGCTGCACTACAATCGCAAGACCGACGAGACTACGGCCGAGACGGAGTAGGTTTCGTCATGGGGGCCCGTCCGGCAGAAGGCGGTGCTCCCAGTTATGACATTTGACGTGCGGAGGGATATCTTTTTTGCGATAGAAGTTGATGCCCGAAACCAGGTCCCACCGCTCCGACCGGATTGTTGCCTGGGAGGAGCGGAGTTCTGCATGACGACGTCACTGGTGACCGCGCACAGGTCAAATGGCGATGCTATCTTTGCGGATTTCTATACCAAAGAGGCCCGCATGGAAAAGCCCGCATAATCTTTTCGCGGCTGTCTCGTCGACAGCACAAGCAACGAGTAAAGCTTTCAATCCAACTTTTCCAGATATTTAAGCCTGAAAGATTCGCGAATTCTGTCTGCAGTAATGAAAAATCTCATAGCAAAAGTAAATCCATTTCAAGGGACGTCTTCGGACAAGAACTATTCCACCGGAAACACCTTGCCGCTCGTGGCTCGGCCATTTGGCATGCACCACTGGACCTTGCAAACATCCAAGGGCCCCTGGTTATTTCATCCGTCGCATCGTCAACTTTGGGGCATGAGGCTTACCCATCAACCAAGTCCGTGGATGGGTGACTACAGTAGCTTACTGGTGACTCCCTTTCACGGACAGGCACAAACGGAAATTGAGCATCAGGCATCGGCCTATCGGTTGATCGACTGCAAACCAAACTACGTCTCCGTGGATTCCTTACGTTACGGAATCAGGACAGAACTTGCACCCACGGAACATGGCGCATTGATGGTTTTCACCCTTGGCCAGAATGAAAAGCTGAGAATTCGGCTTAGTTTTGAAGGTGACCATGCCGTGAAGGCGTCATCCGCAAAGAGATTTTTCACGGGATTTACGGGCGATTACAGTTGGGGCGTTCGCGAAAGCTATAAGCTCCATTTTTGCGGCGAATTCAACGAGGTCCCTGAGGAGTTTTGCGAACTTTCTGGCGGTGGGTGCTGGACTTTTCCCGCCTCCGTCAAGCGGGTCGAACTCCGCCTGAGCGGGTCTTTCATCAGCCCGGAGATGGCTGAAGGGGTCTTAAGTCGAGACTTGAAAAACAAAGGGTTGCCGCAGATTCGCGAAGAGGGAGCGACCATCTGGAATGAACTACTCGGGCGCATCCCGATTGAAGGTCACAGCGAGGAACAGGAGCGTACCTTCTATTCCTGCCTCTACCGATGCCTCCTTTTTCCTAGATTTCTTAGTGAAATTGACGACGAGGGACGGACAATCCATCGGAGTCCGTACGACAACCAAGTTCACGCAGGCCCGCTTTGCACGGACAATGGATTCTGGGACACCCATCGCACGGTTTATCCTCTCTTCGCGCTGTTCTACCCTGATCGATTGAAAATGATGTTGGAGGGCTGGTTGAATGCGTGCCGACAGGCGGGGTGGTCGCCGAAGTGGGCAAGTCCCGGGTTGCGGGACTGTATGATCGGCACTCATTTTGATGCGGTCGTTGCCGATGCAATAGCGAGAGGAGTCGTGGACTGGAATGTCGAAGAAGCGTTTTCCTACCTTTGGAAAAATGCGACGGTTCCCAGTGATGACGGTTGCTATGGACGGAGGGAACTGGAGGACTACCTGCGCCTCGGTTACGTCCCGGCAGACAGGGGATATCATGCTCCGGTTTCCTGCACCCTTGACTACGCATATAACGATTTTTGCACCGCCCAAGTGGCGGATTTTTTGGGGCGTCACAAAGAAGCAAATATTTTAAGGCCCCGAACGTTCAATTACCAAAACGTCTTTGACCCGTCCGTAGGGTTTATGCGGGAAAGGTTGTCAGATGGAACCTGGAAATCGCCTTTCCGTGAATTTGCCTGGGGCGGCGGTTTCGTTGAGGGAGGGCCTTGGCAACATACTTTCAACGTTCCGCATGATGCCAGCGGCCTCGCTTCTCTCTTCGGAGGTCCAGGGCCACTATGCCGCAAGCTGGATGCGATGCTTTCCCTGCCTGCAAACTTCGAGGCGGGAACTTATGATTTCGAAATCCACGAAATGACCGAAATGGCCCTGGCCGGGTTCGGTCAGTACGCGCATTCCAATCAACCGGTGCATGGCTTTCTTTTTCTCTATGCTTTGCTCGGTGAGCCCCAGCAAACCTCTCATTGGGTAAAAAAAATAGCCTCAGAACTCTATACCGTGGATCGATTCCCCGGTGATGAGGACAACGGCGAAATGTCGGCTTGGTACATATGGACGACACTGGGCTTGTATCCACAGTGTCCCGGGAAAAGCGGGTATGTCCGATTTGAACCGCTGGCGAAATCCGACTGTTTGTCGCAATTCCATCTGCCGTCAATTGTTCTTTAACAAAGCCCGATAAGATTGCTAGCCGCCAACGTTGGACGTGGCTGGCTAGATGACGGGATTGCCAGTGTAAAGAATACGGGGAGGTTCCGCGTGGGGCCAGGGAATGGTGTATTTTGTCCCCGGATAGAGATCAAAAAAATTATCGGAGACGGGAATTTCACCAGTCAGGTCCAGACAGACACCCCAGGTAAAGACATCGCTGGAAAAGCTGGCGATTCCGTCCCTGGTTTCCACGTTGACCTTGGTGGCGGGCCATGCCATCTCAAGGAACTTGCGGACAAAAAGCCGGTTTCTGGCCACGAGCTTGCCGTTGATTTCGAGCAGGGCGAAGGCGGCGGCATTTTCTTCCAGCACGGCAGCATTATAACGCGCAAGAACGGTGGATGAATTGAGCGGCAGCGTCACGACCTGTTCTTTGTCCAGCAGATAAGCACCGGACAAGTGAAAGGCGCCGAAACGGAGCTTGGCGGTGAAAGGAGAGGGATTTTCGTTAATGCCGTAAATCCGGACTTCGTTGTCCTGACAGGCGATGACGACATGGACCGGCGCGAAGGAGCGCTTAACCGGGTGAAAGCTCGGTGTCCGGCGCAGATTATGGTCCACGATTGTCCAGCTGCGTGTCGTGGGCCAGCAATCATTGAACATCCAGAAGCACGCGCAGGAACTGCTGAACATTTTGCGACGAAACGACTCGATGTATTCGCGCAACGCTTCGCCCTGCAAAAGTCCACCCCAATAGGCGTATTCCTCGACAGTCATACTGCGAACGTCCCGGCCCAACCATTCTTTGGTCATTCTGTCCACGGAACTGGGCTCGGCCCAGCTGTCGACCGAGTTGTCATGAAAATGCCAGGCATGCGATCCGATATGATTTTGCTTCTCCTTCAGGCAACTGAGCATCGTGGGCAGCGAGACCGGGCCGAGAAAGCCACCCTCGTTCGGAAAGCGGCAGATCATGTCGCGGTACTTGTAAAAATCGAGGTCGTGAAAGCCAACGGACCAAGGGTGCTGATCGCCAATCTCGTCCGCATTGGGAGGTAGATTGTCTGGAGAGTAGGGCGAACTCGGCTGGAAATAGCGGCCCGGGTCTTCTGCCCGCATGATCCACGGAAGAGTGGAATGAAAGAAGGCGGAGTCAGGACGGATCACGCCTCTCTCGGAAACGGGCCATGCATCGAACATGTCGATCTCGTTATTGCCACACCATGCGATCAGGCTGGCGCGGTGAGCCAGACGGCGGATTTGGAAAATCGCTTCCTTTTTGGCCTCAAGATAAAAGGCCTCGTCGTATAGGGGATATTTTCCGCAGGCATAAACGAATTCCTGCCAGACAACGATTCCCCTCTCATCACAAAGATCGTAGAAATCCTCGCTTTCATAGAGGCCGCCGCCCCAGACCCGGAGGAAATTGAAATTCGCATCCAGCGCCTGCTGGATCAGTCCCTCGTAACGTTCCCGGGTGATGCTGGCGAAAATCATGTCCGCCGGGACAAAGTTGGCACCTTTGAGAAAAACTGGGCGGTTATTAATCTCGAAGATCATGTAGCGCCCCGACTCGGGGTGCGGTTCCTGATTCACGCGGACGCGGCGAAAACCGATGCGGCGCGTTTGATGGGCCGCGATCTGGCCATCAATCGAAACTTCCGCATGCAGCACATAGAGTTCCTGGGGCCCATGGTTCCGGGGCCACCAAAGACGCGGATTGGTGATCTCCAAGTCCACTTCGTAGCAAGTCAGCCCATCGACCAGGTCGATCTGCTTTTCGGCACGCAGAGGGGTTCCTTCAAGGGAAATGGAGACGACAGCGGAGGATTCGCCGGAAGCCAGTTTTTCCAGGAAAAAGCGGCCGCGGACCGTGCCGCGGCTGAGGTCTGCATTCACATCCACCAGCGCGACGAACTCGTCCAGACGCACCGGTTCGCTGGTCCATTCCAGATGGACATCCCCGCTGATGCCGACATTGATCAGGCGCGGCGCCCAATCCCAGGAAAACTGGCTTTGCGGTTTTCTCTGCCAGTGACGCTTGTGCAGTTTTTGTTCGAACTGATCGACTTCTCCCAAAAGAAAGCCGGTATGGGGCCGCTCGGAAACGGCGATGAGTCCGGACTCGGTATGCACGGTCAACAGATTGCTGCCCTTCTTGAGTTTGCCGGTCACTTCCACCCGGCAGGGGCGGAAGACATTCTGGTGGCTGGCGATCTGTTCTCCGTTGAGGACAATCTTGGCGGCCAGGTCGAGGACCTGAAAACAAAGCCACGCCCGCCCCTGCAAGGTTTCTTCCGGAACTTCAAAAAAGCGGCGGTAACTCCAGATGCAATCCTCGACCCAGCGACACTCCTTGGCTTGGGCATGGACGTACGGATCCGAAATAAGGCCCTCACGGAGCAGGTCCAAATGTACTTCTCCGGGAACGATGGCGTCAATGTAGCGGAACTCGTCCGTCTCCATCCGTTCCGCATAACTGGCGCGACCGCGTTGACCGTCACTCCAGCGCACTTTCCATGTTCCATTCAAATCCAGCTTGTTCATCATATCCTCTGTTTACAAAAGAAAGGGGCAGACCGAAGGGCCTAGGGGGTGAATTGCTTCGTCTCGATCACCCGGAATTTATAGAAATTGTCAATCGACTGGCCGGCCGCCAACGGCTGGGTCAGGGTTGCATAATCCGGGATGCTGGAGGAAGAGGCGTCCAGATACCGCTCAATGGTCGATGAGCCGCGATATTCTCCCGTGGTGAGGTCCGAGCCTTCCACCCAGCTGGCAAAAGTGGGGTCAACCGTCTTGACCTGTTTCAGGGTCTGCACCCGCATGTGCACGGTATAGGTATTCGATTTGGTCGTGAGCTTTTGATAGAGATTGGCGTAGGGCCGTTCGCGGACGTTGTCGCCCGTAAGGAGGCCACCCTTATTGGCCGTGGTATCCAACCAAAAAGTCTGCATGGTTGAATAGGTCTGGCTGAGGCCCGCCGGCACCAGCCAGATGTTGCAAATTTGACTGGCCGATCGAAAAATATCCGGCGTGCTGCCCGTGCCGTCGGGCGTGCCTGTGGTGAACATATTGGTGAAGCCGGTAAGGGTTTGGTCCAAGTCGAGAAAATAGCGATAATTGAATGCTCCCGAGGCCTTGTACGCGGTGCCTTTGTTTCCGGGAACAGCCAGGATTTGTTCGGATCGCATGGCGGCTTGCACGGCCGTGCTTCGCGTCAGATAGGTGAACGGGACGATCTGGTAATTCATGTTCACCTTGCCCGCGGTGGAGAAAGGATCGCTGATCGCGTAAGGCTCGACCACCGGCATGTTGAAGAGATCCATTAGGAGATGGTCCTGAGGACTCTTGGCTCCCAAATGGCCGGGATTTTGGGAGGGGAGAACTTTTCCATCGGGACTGGGCCGGAAGAGCAGTGTCTGCCAGGGATTATTGGCAAAAACTCCCGTGGGGAGAGAACCGAACATACCTGCAGATGGCATCTGGCGATTGGGAGAGAAATTGGCGCCTGGTGCGATATTAATGGTTCCGGAGGTGGAAGTCTTATAACCAGCTCCATAGTAGGGTATCTGCAACCCGGTGATGTTGTAGGGAATGGCGCCTTCGTCGGCTTTATTGATGTAAGCACCGTCTTTGTCGTTGCCATTGCCAGTGTCCCAATCTCCTGGAATCGTGGTCGATCCCGGCTGAAAAACACCGGTTACGCCTACGGCATAACCGCTGCTGTCGAGGGTAAAGGCGCTGACGTTGCTGACTGCGGCGGCGGAAGGAATGCCGCTGGCCTTGGTCGTGGTGCCACTCGGCATCATGGTGGCCTGTGGCTGCACGCCCGTGCCATAGGCTGTTGCCAGTGAAGTGGGAGAATAGTTAAAGTCGGGCTCCGGGGCAGTATTCGCAAATGAATAAGTTGTGCCACTGACCAAGGTGCCCGCGACGGTTCCCACGAAGCTGCGGTGGTTGCCGTTTACGAAATCGGTGATGCCGTGGGCCTGCATGATGCTCATGCTGTCGTAGCCGGTTACCTTGGCGAAGATATTCTTGCCGGAGTTTGAGCCACTCGAATATTGAAGTGGCACCGTCGCGAGGGCTGCGATCGTGCGTGGATCGGTTGTGGCGGCAATACTGCGGATGACATCTGCGCCACAAATAAAGGTCTGAAGCATTTGGCTGTTACTGGAATTGAAGCGGGAAGTCAGGTTGCGGAAATCGGCGGTGCCAATGGTCGGTGAACTGACCGAGGTGTCGGTGACGTAGGGAGCCAGCATCGGCACAGGAAAACTGCCGGCGGGAAATTCCAGGTTGTAGGTTTGAAGCGTGGCCCCCGCGGTATCTGTGATGGTGACTATAAAATCGGTTTTCGAAATACTGAAAGTTCCCGGTGCCGTCAGGGTGCCGGTGGCTGTATCCAGGGTATTAACGCCAATAAAGCCACTGGTGGCGCTGGTATATCCTGAGCCAAAAACGCATTGGGCAATCCCCGACTCCCCGCCGGTGCCTCCCGACGGGCAACCCACATATGAGGTGACGGTGATGGTGGCCGGGCTCTTGAAGCCTACGGGCGCGGTAGTGCCATCGCTGGCGGTCCAATTCATGTTGCTGAGATTGGTGACGTTCACCTTGAAGTTGGGCGAATAAGTCGCGTAACCCTGGCTGGGATCGAAAAACTTGAGGAAAAAGGCCGCTTGAATGCGGGTGAAGCCGGGCGTAATGGGGCCCGACGAGGCGGGCGCGGGAGGAGAATACATGGTGGTCGATCCGGTTACCGAAGATGTCTGGCCAATCCCGGCAAAAAGAAGAGTGGCTTCCGTAATGATCGGTAGATGACCGAACCCGCGTAGCGCGGTCGTGTTGCTGTCGGCATGGGTGGTGTCCGTAATGGGGAAGATTTGTCCCTCACCCTTGGTCAGCCAGGTGGAGGGAGTATAGGGATTGGTGACCGAGATATCCTGTGTGTTCAGGGCCCGGACATAGTCAAAAATTTCGGTCAGTATCTGGTCCCGGTCCTGGGGATACTTGTTCACGAAAGTTTCGGTGGTTGCGGTGCTGAAACCAGGCACGGCAAGAGAGGTCAGGTTGCGCAGATAAGTAATGAGCTGCCGGTTTCTCGTCAGGTCGGTTGCTGGAGTTGTGGTCGAAGCGCTCGGGGGCAGGTCTGAGGTTGCAGAATAAGCTCCCGTGGAGGGAGTACTCGGGCCGCGTTGGAAATAATAGAGATTGCCATTGAGCGTTCCGCAATAGGCGATCAAGTTGTCATACGAGGTGCGGTAGGTGCCTGTCGGAGACGAGGAGTTAGAGCTTACCGGCCAGACGATGACCCTGGGCTGGTTGAATAGGTTGACCTCGGGTGCGCGGCTAACGGCAGTCAAAAAGAACTTCCCCTGCTCCACATAAGTCTTGGTCAACGGCGAGTTAAGGTTGCGGGTCGGGGGAGAGCCCGCCGTCACGTTGGTTGATGTGAGAAGTTCATCCACCGAAGCATACAGGCGGCTAGAAGCCACTTGCCCCGCCGTGAGCATGGAGGCGGGCGGATAGGTCGTGCCACTTTTCGATCCTCCCAAGCTGATCCGCGGGGTCAACGCATAGACTTGAGCGGGTGTCGTCAAAATATTCGTGAAGACTGAGCTGAGATAGACGGTCGCGGGGTGGCCGGGATACCGCTGATATTCTCCGTTCGCTGGCTGGAAACCGGCCAGGTTGGTCTCGAAATTATCCCAAATTCGCGGCGTATCCCAGAACGATCCGGGGTTGCCGACGCTGCCCCATGCCGGGCCGCTGCTGGCGCTGGAGGTATTGACCCAGGCATCGCCCGCCGCAGTGTTGATATTAACTTTGCAGGTGTCGTCGTCCGTCCAAAAGGCGATACGACCGACGATTTGATTAGCCGCGCTCGGTTGGACGCTTGCTTTCGTAAAAGTGGCCGTTGTCCCGTTGCCGCCGGGATCCGGTCCAATGACCTGGCCTTGCTGGAGGACGTAGAGCCATTGCACGGGCATCGGCGCTGTGTCCGTGGTGGAGGTCGGAGCGCCGGTGATGCTAAATCCCGCAACCATGTTGGTTGCCAGCGGGTCAACCACCGGATAGTTGGTCGTGGCCGAAGCCCCACTGCCCACCACGATGGGATCATTGAGGTCCGTATAGAGCGCGGTGCTCGCCGCCCAACCGGCCGGGATCTGTTCGGTTGAACTATAGGGATTGAAGGAACCGGTGCCGACCATGTTCGTCGAGGAATAAAGTTTGAAATATCCGGCCGCAGTTCCTTGCAGGTTGTAGTTCCGGATCATACCCGGCTGGGAGGCCCACGAGAGGGTACTGCCACTCGCGTCCGACCCCCGCGTGGCGTTCACAATTTGTCCCATGACGATGCTCAGGGTCGAATCGGACAACAGTTTGACGGAGGAACTGTTGGCGTAAAATTGCGCAGACTGGCGCTCCGTGGTGACGGAAGCAAAAAAAGCGATAATGAGCACGGAAATGAAGACGAGGCAGGCCAGGACGATGATCAGGGCCGAACTTCTCCGGCTGCGGTAGGACTTGCCGGAATAGGGCGACCGGGAGAGCGGCGAGGAGTTTGGTCTCATTGGGCGCTCCACTTGGCGCCCCGAATAGCAATGTCCGTATCGAAGACCCGGTAGTTGATTTTTTGTGCGCTTAGCGCCTGCGTCAGGGCACTCAGGTCATTGTTAATATCGGCATTGGGGCTGCCGGTTGTCGTTGTTGCGGTCGTGGTCTTGAAAAAGCTGAGGCCGCTGATCAGGCTGGGCGGCGTATTGCTTCCATTTGGGTTCAAGCGAATGGCGGAGGGTTCGTCGATGGCGACCATCACCACCCGTAACAAGGGGGGAAGCTGGTTGTGGATCAGCTTGTTGGTGACGATATCGCCTGCCCGGGTGTCGTAGGTATAGCTGCCATTGAGAAGGTTGGTCTGGCTCGCGTTGGTTTGTGGAGAAAGTTCCGGCACAATGGCCAGCGCGACAATGTTCTCTGCTAACATCCGCAAAGGGGCCTGCGCCTGGGTGGTATTCGGCGGCAGAAAGCTGGTGAACCAGTTGTTCCCGCTGGTCGTGCTGAAAATGGTATTGGATTCGGTCGGCTGGAGGAACTCCATCAAACGATACCGATAACGCTGGTGGATGGCGGTTGCACTGCTCAGAAAGGAGGGCAGATAGGGCAGGTCCGTGTTGAATTCCACGTAGTAGCCGCAGGCATTGAGCATATTGGCCAGCCCTCCATAGGTACCGCTGGAGGTTGTGAAGCCGAGTGGGGCTTGGAAGAAAACGGCATGTCCCGGATGACAGGACGCGGTCTGTGCCGGAGAGGCGCCGGTGTCCAGCGGAACGAGCGTGGTTGCCTGGTCGACGATGAAATGAAGTTCCGAGCTGCGGGCGTAATTGACCGGAACGAAGGTCCCGCTGGGATTGGCTGCCAGGTAGGCGGTGCGGGACTGGTTGCTCGAATTGTAGTAATCGAGGTAGGTGTTCAGGGTCGCCTGGCTCAGGCGCATGGTCATGGTGTCGTAGGCGGCCCGGGCATTCTGGAAAGCCTGGATTTCCGAGCTGGAGCGCTTCCAGATCCTGCTGGTCTGATCGGTGATTGATAACACCATGACCATAATCAGGGTAAGGATAACGGTTGCCACCAGCATCTCGACCAAGGTGAACGCGCCCCGCTGGAAGCCTCTGACGGAGCTGTCCTGGCTAAGAGCCGTTGTTGGCAATTTGGATGGAAATCGCATTGGTTGTCTGGGGAGAGCTCACACACCAGATCGAAATGACGAAAGTCAGGGTGTTGGTCGATAGGGTTGACGAGGTGCTTCCCCCCGGGACAGTAAACACCGTGGGCGCGCTTACTTTCGCAAAATAGAGGGCATTGGCCGTATTGGTGAGCAAACCCTCCTGCGTGAAACCGTAATTCGTACTCGCGCTTTGGGCGGAGATACTGGAAAAGTTGGCCAGCTGGAGCTGATTGGCCATCTGCTGCGCAATTTCCGTTTCCGTTGTCTGGCTGATGGTATCGTGGAAAGTTTTGAGACCGACCGTCAGAAGTCCCATCATCGCAATCAACCCAAAGCTGGCCACGCCGAGGGCCAGAACCACCTCGACCAAAGTAAAGGCTCGCTCTGAGACGGTGCCTCTAGGCCTTGTTTTCAATAGGTGGGGGACTTTCATTTTATGCTTCTTGAGCGGGATGATCTAAGAGATGAAAAATGTTATATTTTAAATCGGCTAAAAGGTACTTTTGGGAATCGCTCTTACTGTTTTTACATTGTTATTACAATTGAAGCCAAGGTATCAATAGTGGTGTGTGTCTCAACCTCATTCTTACTCTACTTATAGAGTCCTTTTGAGAGGAGAAGAGGAGAATCCATGCAATGGCTTCCAGCGTTCTGCTAATTCGGACGGAAAAACCTCACCCGGCCAGTCAGGGCATCGATCTGAAGGGTGACAAAATTGGCGGGCACGCCCGTGCTGCCTTGATTGGTATCGTGCTGGTTCGCAAGACTCAGGAACCAGGTTTGAGCGGAACTTGGATTCAGGTCCGTGCTGCCGTCCGGCTTGAAATGGAAAGAAGTATAACTGTAGGAACTCGGGGAGTATGTCGCCAATGGTGTTCCTGCGGTTGTACCGGTAACAAAGTAAGGCGGGTTGAGCGGATTGAGAAGAGACGAAACGGTCGTATTATTAACGATGCAAATCTGCTCTGGCAGGAATATGAGTTTGGTGATGGCGGCGGCAGTTGAGCCATTGTTGTTCAGGGAATAGCTTTGATAGGCACGATAAACGGTGGGCATTGTCGCCGAGGCGTTGCTGGCATCGGGCAACTCGTAAAGCCGGACTTCAACCTGGCAATTTTTCGCCATGGCGTACTGCCGAGATAGTGCGAGATGATTGGAGAGCTGGCTGCTGCCGGTCGTCAATCGTGAGCTGCGGAGAAGACCAGCCACCGAGGGCAGGCTGATGGAAACCAAGATGGCCATGATGCCGATGACCACGAGAAGCTCAACAAGCGTGAACCCGTGGTGGGCCCCGGAACGGTTTTTTTTATACATGGCAAAAGGCTGATGCTTCCACGTGCTGGTTCTTGTCCCGGAACCCGTATCAGCCATTGATTCAGGAAGGCAAGACCGGCTTTTGCCTCGGGTAAAGATACAGCGGAATGGATGTTACGGTCAAACGATAGGCGTGAAGCAAACCTGTCCAACTTCTACTTGTAGAGTAGGGCAGGGGCTTGAACCGGCTGGGAGTAAGCCACCATTTTTCTAAATTCTATTGGTAGCATGGAAAACAGCACGTGCGCCTTCGGGGCATTTGCTAGCAAAGAGCATGCATGCTTTTTTGGGTCGATTTTTGATCTTCATCACCTGGTCCATGGCGGTACCGGCTTTTGCGGACAATACCACGCTGACGGTCGTGCCCGATCACGCTAACGGCATTTATGCGCCGAACGAACAGGTGACATGGCAGGTCGATGTCAAAGGGGATCGAACCGGGCTGACCGCACTGCCGTTTGTCGTCAAGAAGGATGGACAGGGAGAAGTCACCAAGGGAACCCTCGATCTCACGGCAGGCCCAGGCACCATCACGGCTACTCGCGGGGAACCGGGCGCTTTACTGGTGTATATCTACGCCACGGACAGGATCAAGCAGCCATTGCCTCTGGCCTTCGGCGGAGCCGTCTTTGCGCCGGATAAAATTGGCTTTTCCGCTCCAGAGCCTGCCGATTTCGACGCATTCTGGCAGGACAAACTCAAGGAACTGGCGGCGGTGCCGATGAATCCCGTCGTGGAGAAGGTGGATGTGGCCGGTATCAAGAACTCCGAGGGGGTCGACTATTACAAGATCACCCTGGACAATATCCGCGGCACGCATGTCCACGGGCAACTTGCTCGACCGACTGTCGGAGAAAAATTTCCTGCCATGTTGATGTTCCAATTCGCCGGGGTCTACGCCTTGGACAAGGCCCAGGTGATTGCCCAGGCCAAGCCTGGCTGGCTCGTCCTCAATATCACCGCGCATGACCTCCCCATCGACGAGACGGACGATTATTATAAAAACCTGAAGGAAGGTGCCCTCAAGAACTACATGTATATCGGCAACGAGGACCGCGAGACCTCTTACTTCCTGCGTATGTTTCTGGGTTGCGTCCGCGCGGAACAATATCTCGCCTCGCGGCCCGATTGGGACGGAAAGATTCTCGTGGCGACCGGTACTTCGCAGGGTGGACTGCAATCGTTCGTCACGGCGGGGCTTTGCCCCCAAATCACCGAGGTGATGACCCTGGTTCCCGCCGGATGCGATGTCTATGGCCCTCTCGCCAATCCGCCGCGCGCGTTTTGTTGGCCTTACTGGCTGTCGAACTGGGGACCCAAGGACCGGGACATGAAGAAAGTCCAGACCACTGCGGGCTATTTTGACGGAGGGTATTTCGCGTCCCGAATTCATTGCCCGACGCTAATCGCGGTCGGTTTGCTCGATGAGGCTGCGCGTTCTGCCGGGGTCATCGCCGCTTACAATTCCATACAGGCCCCGAAGGAGTTGCTGATCATGCCTGACTCTGATCATTATGGCCGGGGCGGTGCCCAAGCCATTTACTTCAAGCGGTTCAATGAGTGGAAAACGGCCCTGCAAAAAGGGCAGCCCGCGCCGGTCCAGGCATCGCCAACAACGATACCCGCAGCGACGACTGCGCCGAAATAAAGATCACGGTGGGGGGGCCAACTCCGCCACCCGGACGACCATGTCGTTTCCGTAAATGTAACCCTCGCAGTCCAGGGTCAACAAGGACTTGTCTGCGGATTGAGTGAAACGGGCCTTCCGATTTTCATCGAGCCAACGGGCTGATCGGATCTTGACGGGAAAATCGTCGATGGGACGGGGACCGTTGCCGGAGCCCTTTTTCACCACATGCTCATCGCCGCGCCGAGCCAGTCCATGGGCAAAGTAGTAGTAACGGTCATTCTTTTTGAGCAGAAAATCGCGACCCTGACAGGGGATATTGACAGGATGTCCCTCGTATAACAGATCGCCATGGAGAGCGACCCACTCACCGACTTTGCGCAAGACCGCCACTTCATATGCGGGGAGTCCACCCGTTGCGGTGGGGCCGACATTGAGGAGATAATTGGCCCCCACTTTTCGACAGCCGCATAAATGCTCGATGATCTCCGCCGGGCTCTTGAAATTGAAGTCACGGTGGCCGGTGCCCCAGTGACCGTTCATGGTTTCGCACATCTCCCCGGCGACATATTTGGGCCAGCCCGTGCGGTCGGGAGCAGAGGGCAATCCCTGTTCAAAGGTTGTGCTGTCGATTTCCCGATGTCCCTTCACGCCCAGCGCGCCCAAGCCCGTATTGTTGATGATCATCGCCTCGGGTTGGTGTTTTCGGATCATGGCGTACAGGCGATCTTCCTTCCAATCTGCGTGGGGAAGGGACCAGTTTCCATCGAACCAGAGTCCGCCCAGTTTTCCATAATGACGGCAGAGCACCTCAACGGAAGCGTGCAGGTAATCGAGGTATTGATTGAACCTGACTTTGCTGAGACTGGCCGAGTTCCACCTCCAGTCGAGTGTCGTATGGTAGAGAAAGGGGACGATTTTTTCTTCGCGGCAAGCGTCGACGAACTCCGCGACAAGGTCCCGTTTGGCCGGAGAATGAGGCGCATCGAATTTGGAAAGCCCTCGTGTGTCGTATAGAGAAAAGCCTTCGTGATGTCGTGTGGTCAGCGTGATGTAACGCATGCCCGCATCCTTCGCCAGTCGCACCAGTGCGCGCGCATCGAAATCCTTCGCCGTAAATTTCCTGAAGTACTTTTCATAAGTCTTTACCGGAATTTTGGCCTGATGTTGGATCCACTCGCCTTGGCCGAGTTGTGAATAGAGTCCCCAATGGACAAAGAGTCCGAAGCCGAGGCGTTCAAAACGGGCGATACGTGGCAGCGGTTTGGGGATGGTGGATTTGCGATTGGACATAAATTTTGAGATGGAGATGTAAAACTTGGGCTGAAGCGACAAATCGGAAAGATGCAAATTGATCGCCTTGCTGTTCTTTAGACAAGGCGGAAGTCATTCTATTAGTAGGATAATAAAGCCATTGGCTGTTATCGGTTCCCTCTCTACGACATCGTTTTGTCAGAAACTTCAACCGACCTGAGATGAACACTTTTGCTGTGACCGATTTTGGTGCCGTCGGGGACGGCAAGACCCTGAATACCTGCTCATTTCAGGAAGCAGCCCTGGCATGTCGAAAAGCAGACGGAGGCATTCTTCGTGTTCCGTCGGGAACCTTCTTGACCGGAACCTTCGAGATTTTCAGTGGCACGACATTGCTGGTTGAAAAGGAAGGCCGGGTCCTGGCCAGTCCCTGGTTGGAGGACCATATTGTCGGCGAGACCAGCGTGGGCCTTCTCTGCGCCCAGGATGCGCAGGACATCGTCTTGACGGGTGAGGGGATCCTCGACGGAAACGCCCCGGCCTTTTTTGACGAAGGGGCCCTTCACCTCGATGAAACCGGTTTTCACGGAAATGATACCTGGCAGAAGCGCAACGGACTTCCATTTGGATCCCGGGAATCGATTCATGGCCCCATGGGCATCGGCGCCGGTGGCCGTCCCGGGAACATGCTGGTCTTCGCGCGCTGCCGCAACGTGCGCATCGAAAAACTCACCATCACCGGCGCGGCTTATTGGACCCTCCATTGTGGCAATTGCGAGGATGTCCTGATCGAGAATCTGCGCATCGATAATGACCTGCGACATCCGAACAACGACGGCATCCATCTCTCCAGCTGTCGCCAGGCAAGTATCCGGGATTGCTGGATATCATGCGGAGATGACTCCATTGCCATGACCGGTTTTCGCGAACCTGGAGGTGAACGGCAGATTGCGTTTGGTATCACGGGTCTCGCTGAACCATGTGAAGATATCGAGGTTTCCGATTGCGTCCTCATCAGCCGCTCGGGAGGGATACGCATCGGTTACGGACAAAATCCGGTCCGGCGTATTCGCCTCAGTGGCCTGGACATCCGTGACAGTAACCGCGGGATTGGCATCTTTGCGCGTCAGGCCGATGTCGAGGATGTGGTCATCGAGGATTGCCGCATCAAGACTTCGCTCTACCACGGAAACTGGTGGGGACGAGGGGAGCCGGTTCATGTGTCTGCCGTACGGTGGCCGGGAGAGTCCCAGCTTTTTCACGTTCGACGGCTCATGTTCCGAGACATCGAAGCCATAGGCGAAAATGCCGTGACATTCTTTGCAGAGGAACTGGGCACCATCGATGATGTCAAAATCGTTCGGATGAAATCGACGCTCCGGCGTGGGGACCTCTTCGAACAATGGGGCGGCAATCTGGATCTCCGTCCCGCCGCCACTGCGGAAAAGGGCATTATCGCGGGAGGCACCGCGCCGCTCTGGGCGATTGGCGTTTCACGGTTTCAGTGTGAGGATTGCGAATGGAGCCTGGATGAAAACGCCGGTCCTCATTTTTCCGCTCAACCGGTCGTTCGTGACACTCCGTGAGGTCCCTTCAGAAAGTATTTTTCATTCTACCGGTAGAGTAGAAAACCCATTGTTAGTTGCGGTTGCGATATCTACGACATTGGACGTATGCCGTATCGATCTTCTGACAGGCGGTCCATCTGAACCTTGGGGCCCTGATAGTCCCTTGAAGCCGAAAGTCTGGTCGATTCCTGTCGTTTCCGTTTGATTTTTCCCAACCTTGCTCTCCTCATGCCTCTTCGTTCTCTTCTGTTCGCCGTAACTCTCACGGTATCCCTATCTGTCACGCTTCGTGCCGATAATGCGTCACCGACAATGAATCTCGCCCCGGCGGATGTCACAAACTTCAAGCCCTCGGACAAGCCCTCCGAGGGGCAGGTCACGACCGCCCTTAGTTCGAACGGAGCGGCCTTCACCATCTCCATTCAGCCGGGAGAAGCCCCCTGGCCCGGCATCAAGCTGCTGCCAGCCAACGGGTTCTTTGATCTCTCGGCCTACGGCTATGTCGAGGCCCATGTCACCAATCCGAATAGCGAGCCGCTCACCATCAATCTGCGGGCCGATAATTACCAACATGGCACCTACTGGGTCGGTGAGTTTACGAAAATTGCCTCCGGCCAAAGCGGAATCATCCGCACTTATTTCACCAAGCCCGCCGATGGATTTCGCACCGACAAGATCAATGAGATCCTGATGTACAGCGGCACGAAGGCCACCTCCCCAGTTTCGATCCAGGTCGATTCACTTGTTGCCGGTGGCAAACCGGGCGACAAAGCACCGGTTGTGCCCGCTGACATCCGCACCATTCCACAAGGAGGAGTTATCTATGCCGCCGGAACGTCGGTTGATCAGACACAACTGGCCGGGAAGGGCAACGGAGGCATGTCGTTTCAGGATGGGTTGCTCAAAGGCATCCTTCCAGCCACAGCGGGCGTTGATGCGGTCTGCATCTTCCGTCCATCTGTTGGCGCTTGGAATCTTCGCGATTTTCTTGAGGTGCGTGTCTCACTCAAGAATACGAGCGCCTCGCCGATCACCCCGCAGATCCGGCTCGACAGTACCTACGGACCCACTGACACCATCGCGGCCACGGCCCCGGTTCCACCAGGTGGAGAAGTTGAGATCGTCGTCCCCTTCATCCCCCTCAAGTCATGGCATGCCACAGCGCAGGACGCGACGGCTGCGCCCTCGTCCGCCAATAAGCTTGAAGGATCGGGCAACGCCTTTCTCAGCAACTCGACCCTGGACATTGCCATCTCGGCACTGCCGGCCAGGAGCGATCGCAGCCTGGTTGTGACTTCAATCAAGGCCGATGTCCCCCCGGTGCCGCCAATGCCCGACTGGATTGGCCAACGCCCACCCGTCGAGGGAGATTGGGTCAGGACTTTCAATGAGGAGTTCACAGACTCCACGCTGGATGACGCCAAATGGAACAACACCGGCGATAATTGGACCGACAAGATCACCCACTACAGCAAGGACAACGTCATCGTCGGGAATGGACAGGCCATTCTTCGCTACGAAAAAAAGACCGGCTTCCATAACGACGATCCCAAGACTTACGAGACCGACTATGTCACCGGCTATCTCGACACCTGGGATAAATTCTTCCAGCGCTACGGCTACTTCGAATGTAAGATGAAAATGCCGACGGCCCCGGGTATGTGGCCTGCCTTCTGGTTGATGCCGGACCGCGCGGGCCCGGAAAGAAAAGGCATCCGCGGCAGCACCGCGGATGGAGGCATGGAGCTGGATATCGCTGAATTCCTGACCATATGGGGACCCTATCGCTACAATATCGCCATGCATTGGGATGGCTACGCCAAAGACCACAAGTCGACCGGCTCTAAGGTTTATTTCCAGCCCGACAAGGACGGCTATATCACCGCAGGCCTGTTATGGACTCCAGGTTTGGCCGTCTATTACGCCAATGGCCGCGAAGTTCTCCGCTACGAGTCTCCCCGCATTTCCAGCGTTCCCGAATACATCATCTTCACTTATCCCTCGGGCGGCTGGGACAACAACCACCTCGATCCGCAAAATCACCAGTTACCCTCCGATTGGATCGTCAAGTATGTCCGGGTCTGGCAGCGCAAGGACTTGGCTTCGTCTGTCGACAGTGTGAATATCTCAGCTCCCGCAAAATAGGAGCGTCCGCTGTTGAGGCGAGATCTTTTCTATCTTCAGGTGATTAGGTGTTCCCTTGTAGTTTGATCGATTTTGTGTGTATCCCCGACGCCGTTGCTGACAACTTGATTCAATGAATCCTGCCGCCCTTCTTCCGCCCCTGGATCCATCTCGCGTCAACGAGATTGCAGCTTTTTTAGAGGGCCGGAATTGCAGTTTGGCGCCCTTGCGGAAAAGCCAGCCGGTTTGGAACGACCTTGCCACAGCCGAGCCTGCGGCACGGGAGCGAATCATTTCCAATGCGGAGAAATACCTTGGAGAGCCTGTGCCCGTCCTCACCGACAAGCAGTACCTCGAGTCGCGCCAGACTGATGATCACTTCGGTTACCCACGTCGTCTCGAGCAGCGCAGGGAGAGGACGACACTTTTTGTCCTTGCTGAGGCCCTGGAAAATAGTGGTCGATTTCTCCGGGCGATCAACGGTGAGATCGCGGCGATTTGTGCGGAACGGATTTGGGTGTCGCCGCGCCATGATTGGAACCGCCTTAATTTCGAGGGAACCCGGATCGATGTGGATCTTGTCGCCGCGATGACCGCATGGACCCTAGCCACCGCTGATACCATCCTCGAGGAAGGTCTCGATCCCGATGTGCGCCAAGCGATTCGCGGCAGGATCCGTCAAACCGTCACGGGGCCCTATGTCGGTGCTCTTCGAGGCCTGCGGGAGGAGGAATGGTGGACGCGCAATCCGAACAATTGGAACCCGGTGGTCCATGCCGGAATCATCGGCGCGGCGCTTTTTCTAGGTGACGAGTACTCCATCCTCGAGCAGGCCGAGATAATTGCCGGCGCAGAAAAAAACCTGGAACACTACCTCAAGGGATTCCCCGTGGACGGCTATTGTCCGGAGGGCATCGGTTACTGGCGTTACGGTTTTGGTCACTATGTTCTCATGGCTGAGGTCATCCTTGTTGCGACACGCGGGCAGCTCTCGCTTTACGGTTCGGACCATGCCCGGCTTATCGCCTGTTTTCCTGAGCGCTTTGAGCTGAGCACTCAGACCCATTTCTATCCCCCGTTCGCGGACACACGCTTTCGGGAACCAACCGCTCCATGGCTTTCCTATCTCCTCGATCAACGCTTTGGTCTGGGGCGTGAGGCCGCACGCGTTCTCATGCCGGAGGGAGACTTTGCCTCCGGATTCTTCAGTACGTTTCTTCACGCCTGGGGCGTCATCCTGAATTTTCAACCCAAGCTGGCTCCTCCCTGGACGGGATCCGGCACCGACACCACATTTCCTCATTTGCGCGATTGGTTTGAAGAGAGTCAGGTGCTTGTCTCCCGTCTGCCTGGAAGTGAAAAAGGCCTGAAATTCGCCTTGAAGGGGGGCAACAATGGGGTGAGCCATTGCCACACCGACCTTGGCACTTTTATCGTCACCGTGGACGATGTGCCGGTGCTCGTTGATCCAGGAGTCACGGATTATGGACCGGGGACGTTCGGACCCAATCGGTACCAAAACCAGATCATGGGTTCATATGGCCATCCAGTGCCACTGGTAGCCGGAGGATGGCAGGGACCGGGAGCCTCTTTTTATTCCATCATGGTAGAGAAAGAATTTACGGCGGAGATCGACCGCATGACGCTCGATCTGACGAAAGCATATCCGGTGCCGTCCCTGAAGAGGTTGACCCGTTGTTTCGAGTACGAGCGGATCGGTGGCGGCAAGCTGATCGTGATCGACCAGGTTGAGTTCGATTCTCCGCAGTTATTTGGAACCGCCCTTGTGACTTATGGGGAGTTTCGTGAAGAAGGAGACGGGGTGTGGATTGTCTCAAAGGACGGTGCTTCTGCCCGCGTGGAGATTCATGCGGGAGGGTTTCCGTTTAGAGTGACGGAGGAAATATTGCGTGATGAGTCGCGTATAGGAAAAGTCCGGCGCCTGGGCATCAATCTTCTTTCTTTAGTCGAGGGCGCGGAGCTACAAATTTGCATCGAGCCGCAACGCCCGTAATCAGCACGGGATAAACTGTCCCCCTCTACCCATCGGAGTACGCATTCTACAGGTATAGTGGTAGCGCCATTGTTTGTTGCTATTGCCATATCTAAGACTTTGGCTCATACGGCTTCTGCGATCGTCAAGCCCGCCTGAACCTATGAAAAGAAAATCTGTCTCCTTAACCGTCCGCGCAGGTCGATACGCCCTTCCCCTGTTGGCCCTGGCAGGTTCCTCCTTTACCAGTCAGGGACGCGCAGCGTCCTCATGGGACGGCAAGACACCGGTTGAATATGTGGTCACCGTCGATCCCGACCGGTCCGATGCCATGTATCATGTCGGTGAAACGGCCACCTTCACGATCAAGCTGGAGCACAATAAGCAACCGTCGTCCGAAGGGAATATCGATTGGGTCATCTCGAAGGACGGCGTGGCTCCGCCGATAATGAAGGGGTCGACTACCTTGCAGGACGGAAAAGTGACAGTGAGTGGAACGCTGAGCGAACCCGGCTTTTTGCGCTGCGAAGCTTCGTTCAAAAATGGCAAGGACACCATCATGGCCCCGGCCGAGGCGGCGTTTGATCCCGCCGACATCAAGCCGAGTATGTCGGTGCCGGATGATTTCGACGCCTTCTGGTCGGAAAAGAAGAAAGCGCTCGCCGCTGTACCCATCAATCCCAAGCTGACGCCGGTGGAAGTTCCCGCTGTCTACATGGCCAACAAACCGGTGGAGGCTTTTGATTTCCAGGCCGACTGTATCGGCAATCCCGCCTCCGGCTATTATGCGCGTCCCAAGGATGCGGCACCGAAAAGTTGTCCGGCTATTCTTTATGTGGAGGGAGCCGGCATCCGCAGTGCCGAAGTCGGAGTCGCGGCCCGTTTCGGCAACCATGGCTTCATCGGCATTGACCTGAATGCGCATGGTCTCCCGAATGGACAGCCCAAGGAGTTCTACGAGGGCCTGGCCAATGGTGAGATGAAGGATTATCGAACCCGTGGACGGGAGTCCCGCGATACCGACTATTTTGTCGGCATGTTCCTGCGCGAAATCCGGGCGATCGATTTTCTCACCTCCCAACCGGAATGGGATGGGCACACCCTGATTGTGGAAGGAGTAAGCCAGGGGGGAGGCCAGGCCCTCGCCGCGACCGGGCTTGATCCGCGCGTGACCTTCATGGTCGCCGGTTTTCCCGCTCTCTGCGATCACACTGGCATGGTGGCCGGGCGGATTGCCGGTTGGCCGAAAATGGTCCAAGTCGGCGCCGATGCCAAACCGGATCCCGCTTCCTTGGAAACCTCCCGTTACGTCGACGGTGTCAATTTTGCCAGCCGTATCAAGGTGCCTGTCTACATGTGGATCGGTTTTGTCGATTCGGTCACCCCGCCCACCTGCAGTTATGCCGCTTACAATGCGATCACGTCGAAGAAAGAGCTCGTGACCGGCCCCGCGTACGGGCATGGTCGGGATGCACCCGATTTCTGGCAGGTCTTCAACAAAAAGGCCTTCGACGAAGGTGCGGCCGAACATGATGCGGCGCAGGCCGCTCCCGCTTCTCCCAAATGATTTTGAAATGCAAAGATCGACGAATCTTTCCTTTGTGGCCGGACGGGGAGAGACACCGGCCACATTTTTTTTTAATGACCACACGGCTGCAGCGGCCTACTGGAACAGCAGCAAATCCACCGGGCGCATAGATCTTCTGACGATCAGGACCGACCGGCCCGAGGCCCTGTATCATAAAGGCGAGATCGTTAATTTTAATCTACGGGTGCACGATCTGCAGCATCCCATGGCCAATGGATTAATCGACTGGGTTCTTTCCAAGGATGGAGTTATCCCGCCGATCGCTCATGGAACCGTTGCGCTTAAGGACGGCAAGGCATCGATCACTGGCACTCTGGAGGAGCCTGGCTTTTTGCGTTGCGACGTGACCTACCAGAACGGGAAAGAGACAGTGACAGCTCCGGCGGCTGCAGCGATTGACCCAACGGAAATCAAGCCGAGCTTGCCTGTCCCTGATGACTTCGACGCCTTCTGGGCGCAGAAAAAGAAGGAACTCGCGGCGGTGCCCGTCAATGCCCGCCTGACACCCGTTCCGCCTCCGTCGGATTGGTCCTGGGTCGAGACCTTCGACCTTCAGGCCGATTGTGTAGGCGCACCTGTTTCCGGTTATTATGCACGGCCCATTAGCGCGAAGCCGAAAAGTTATCCTGCGATGCTGATGGTGGACGGAGCGGGCGTTCGGAGCACGGACCTGATCTCGCCGACGCGCTTTGCGCAACAGGGCTTTCTCACGCTCGCCATCAATGCGCATGGCATTCCCAATGGGCAACCCGATGAATTTTATGATGCATTAAACAAGGGAGAGTTGAAGGATTACCGGACGCGTGGACGAGAGTCGCGGGATACCTACTATTTTCTCGGCATGTACTTGCGGGTGCTCCGGGCATTGGATTTTCTCGCCAGCCAACCCGAGTGGGACGGTCATACCCTCTTCCTGCAAGGCGGGAGCCAGGGAGGGGCCCAAGCCCTCGCCGGGGCGGCCCTCGATTCCCGCGTCTCGTTTGTCCTCGCGATTTTCCCGGCAGCTTGCGATCACACGGGAATGTTGGCGGGGCGCATCGCTGGGTGGCCCAAGCTAATCACGGTGGGGGCGGATGGCCAACAGGATCCGGCAATCCTGGAGACGTCCCGTTACTTTGATGGCGTCAATTTTTCCAGCAGGATCAAGGCACCCGCATTTGTTTGGATGGGATTCCTGGACAAAGTCACTCCGCCAACCTGCGCTTACGCCGCCTATAATAGTATTCCGGGCCGGAAAGAAATCATCAACGATCCCTATCACGGCCATGACACGCCCGATGACGTCCAATTCTGGTCCATGGTTGCGGAAATCCTCCTGACTCGTCGTAATGAACAAACGGGGTTCCTAATTCCTGAGGGAATCGGTTGTTGGAATAAACGGTCGTAAACCACCCTAGAGGTGCAGGCGGGGAAAAGAATAGGACCTCTTACGCTACAAGTTGAATGGAGCGGGATTTGCTTCCCTCCGGTCTTCCGCCAATTCTCGTGCGGAGAAGTATGAAAATTCATATTTCGCGATCTGTCGTACCTGCGCTCTCATTTTCGTATCATCTATGTCACTTATAGCCGAACAACGGGAAGTAATCTCGGCTCCTTCGATTCCTGTCATTGATCCCTCGCAGGAAAGAGTCCTCTTTGCTTTTTCCCAGGGTGATCGTGCCCAGTTTTTCCCCGCCTATCGTGATTCGTTTCCGGGAGAGGGCCAACGGACGTGGGTTGATTCGGCCACCTTCAAGTCGTATGATCATTGGGTGGAATGCCTGAAGGAGATTCTTCCCACAGTTGTGGTCTCCTGCTGGTCAACGCCCGCGCTGCCCCCGGAGCTCCTGTTCACGGATTCTTTTCCACTTCGTTATCTTTGTCATACAACCGGCACGGTCAAATCCAAGGTGCCGAGGGAATTCGTGGCGCGGGGCGGTCTCGTCACGAATTGGGGCAATGTCATCAGCCACAATGTGGCGGAACACGCCCTTTTGCTCATTCTCGCGTCTCTGCGGAAGATCACCAACTGGCGTGAATCGATCATGGGGAATAGCGGTACCTGGGGAAATGCCTACCTCATGAAGACCAATTCCCTGCGCGGGAAGAGGGTCGGCATCCACGGGATCGGCAATGTGGCCAGCGAGCTTGTCCGTCTTTTGCAGCCTTTCGATGTGGAATGCAGGGCCTTCTCTCAAAACGTTCCGTCTGATTTCGTGAAGGAAAAGGGATGCATCCCTTGCCGTGACTTGAAGGAGCTTTTCCAGGAAAGTGACATCGTCGTTGAATGCGAGGCCCTGACGCCCCAATCCACCGGCTCCATCACGGAAGAACTTTTACGCTCCATGTCCGAGGGGGCGTTGTTCGTCAACGTAGGCCGAGGGGCCGTGGTAGATGAAAAGGCCTTGATGCGGGTCGCGGCGGAAGGCCGGATTCGAGTGGCGCTGGATGTTTTTGAAACGGAACCGCTCCCGGTCGATTCGCCATTTCTCGAGCACGAGAACGTCATTGTTTCGCCCCATATCGCTGGACCTGCGGGCGATTGGTTTCATCGCTGTGGGGATTATGCCTTGGATAATGTAGATCGCTATCTCGCGGGCCGGCCTCTCAATGGCGTGGTCTCAGTGGAGATTTACGATCGCACCACCTGAATAAAAGGACGCCAGCCAGTCAGGGCGTGAGCGGCTTATAAAATCTCCTGGATCTGGAGATTATCGACGTAAAAGGTTGTCTGTCCTTTGAAACGAAACTGAAAGCCATACCCCCAGGTTGTGACCGTCTTGTCATCACACCGAACTTCGACTTCGGTGGAGAATTCCGCCCAGTTGGTCCCGGTGCTGATCGGTCTCACGATATCCGTCGCATTGAAGCCTTCCCGGTTCAGGACATCTGCGGTCAAAAGAGCGCGTAGCTCGCTGACATTGCCGGTGGCCTTGATCCAGCAGTGCACCCGATATCTTTTGTTCAGTTTGAACGTGAATCGCTGATTGCAGGCGATGACATGTTCCCTCAAGCCATCCTCGACGGGGGGATAATAGCGCTCGGGGAAATAGGTATTGGTGACCGGCCAGACAAAAAATTTAAGGGCATACTTGGAAGTCTCATGTTCCGGAAATGTAAATCCAGGCTCAAGCTGGGGATTGACCACCGCCATCAATTCGTCGGGGGCGCCCCACGCCCCGGTTTTGTACCAACTGGTCAGGGTCGTATAATGATAGGTGGGAGGAAGAACGCCCTTGATCGGCGTGGCCGGAGTATTGAATGCGGGTGAGCCGGGCGTGCCGGTGTTCAGGGCGTAGACAATCGTTCCATCGTCCTTGCCGATCACGAGATTGGGTAGATGATTGCCCGTGAGATCGGCGATGGTCACGGTTAGGGCATTGCCCAGTTTTTCCACACCTCCAATCCGGATGTGCGTGGCCGTTGCAAACGTCGGATGGGTTGGATCGGTCGATGTATTCAGAAAGAGATTGAGATAGCCGCTGCGTTCCCCGCAGAGAATATCGGGTTTGCCATCATTATTCCAATCAACTACCACGGGGGTAAGTTGTTCGAGTCCCATTCCGGGGATGATCTTTTGCGTATGCTCCTCGTCGAAAGACGGGTCGGCGCTTGAATTCATATTGTGAAGCAAATAGATGCTGTTTGCCGAATAGGTGCCTTCTCCCATGACCAGGTCAAGGTTGGTGCCCGTGCCAAATGCGGTGGTCAGGAACGGGGCCAGATAGTTGCACCAGAGCATGCCTCTCTTCCGCGTGTTGATCAGCATGTTGTCCCGGTTGTAAGTCGGCTTGAAACCAGGTTGCGAGGAAGATCCAATATTGTGGATGTGGAAAAGCTTTCCCGCATAGTTTCCCGCGATGACATCCAGTCGCTTGCTGCCATCAAAGTCCACCAACTGAATGCGGGGAACAACATTGTCCACCCCCTCGGTCTGAATTTCGACCCGCTCCTCACCCAGCCAAATGGGGATCACTTCGCCTTGGGTGAAGGCCGGTGCTTGCGGCGTCCCACTATTGGGAAAAAGCCAGAAAAAGCCTTTGCTGTCGCCCACGACCAGATCAGCCTTGCCGTCACCGTTCATGTCGGCCACAGCTACGCTGGGACCAAAGGTGTAGGCCCGCACCGTCCCATCATCGCCGGCGGCATATTGTTTGCCGTCCAGCCCATGAATATTCCCCATGTCGTCCACGCCTGCCCAGGGAACATAAGTGGTCTTTACGGCTTCAAAATTCCCCGACGGAAGGAGGTTGGGGCCATAACCTTGCGCCTGTGCCAGCAAGGGCAGTCCCAAGCTCAGGACCCCGACCTTGAGGCAGAGACGGCAGGGCGAAATTCGGCCGCGTACCATCGCGACTACGGAGCAAGTAAAACGCATCTCCGTAGGTCGTAGGTGTGGCGATAGCGATTAACAATGGATTTTCCACTCTACCGATAGAACGCAGCGCCTCCAGGATTCCAGATACAAATTTAAGGCTGGGAGAGCTGTCACTCGAAAACACCACCACATTCCTGATGCCCACGGCATTTGGTTAGGAGCGCTTCTTGGCTGCTTTGGTCAAGTTTTGGTGAAAGACAGTCTTCCCTTCAATCCACTTTCCTTCCACCAGGATCCGGAGGGGGATGTCCGGGACTCCGCGCTCATTGCGGTGCATCATGCCGACAAGAAAATCAACCGCACTCCTGCCAATCAGATGGTCATTCTGGTCGATGCCGGCAAAATGGCCGTCGTGGGTGGAATCGAGGATCAACAGGGCCAGGCCGCATTCGGAATAGGAAATCTTTTGTTCCTCCATGAAATCGGGAATGCGATTGTACATCGTCAGGATAACGGCAGGCCGGTGCTTCCTATACCAACGGGCGAAGTCTCTTTTTTGCTCCTCGGCATCCATGTCTCTAAGGATCAGCATCGGAATTTGCTCGGAGGGCTTGGCCCTCCGTTGTTCCGCTAAATAGCCCGAAGAGAAATTTTGATCGGTTCGTTCGTCCGTATTGTGTGTCGTGACAAAACCGATCCGACGATAGCCGTATTTTCGCAAGGTACGTACACCCATGCGTGAAGAGGTATACTGGGCATTGGCCACCTTATGCAGAGAGGGACGGCTCAAGGAGTAGCCAAAAGCGACGGCAGAATATTTCTCCCAGTCAAAACTAAGATGGGCCCGGTTGTAAGGTTGGGGCGGCAGGAGGATGCCCTGGATGTTGCGTGCCTGGAAGATATTGGACAGCCGAGCTTTGCTGGTGTCGGACAGGTTGAATTCCTCCAGCTTGTAGCCCAGTTCTTCACAGCGTTGCCGGGCGCCTGCCAGGTAGACCAGGGTGAACTTTCCCTTGTAAAGCTGGCTGGGAACCTTGTACGTGTTGATCCAGGCAATTGTGCCCACGAAGCTGGACGATTTCACATTCTTCCGATAGGCCTGTAGGGCTGTCAGCATCGGATCGGGGCGATACCCCATTTCCGTGGCTAGTTTTTGGATGCGGGTCCGTGTTTTCGCGGGCAGGGACGAACTGTTACGCAGGGCCAGGGAAACGGTTGTAAAATGGACCTTCGCTGCGCGGGCAATATCGCGCTGCGATACTCTTTTCGGTTCCATTTCCCACCGTATAACAGATTTTATTCTATAGGTAGCATAAAAACTGAGTGTTTGGGCCTCGGAAGCGCCTCAACTGCGTCCAATTACTCTACAAGTATAGTAGCGGACTCGTTGCTCAATCGAGCTTGTTTGCAAAGATGTAATGAAAGCAACCATACCGTCGCTGTCGCAATACATCCGTAAAGTAATCAACTCCGTCCAACATTAATCCCTTTCGCTTCGTTTAAATTGATTTCAAATCCACCCACTACGCAGGAAAAAATGAAACATACCCTCACTCCCTCCACCCGCCAGGCGTTGAAGTTAAATGATTTTTCCCTGCTTAAGCGATCCGTCGCTGTCGCTCTTGTTGCCTTGTCGGCGACATTTGCTTCTCCTGCGCAGGCGGCGAATACGTGGACCGGGTCGGTAGGCAGCACCGACTGGTCTGCCAGCGCAAACTGGTCGGGTGCTTCTGTGCCAATTAGCGGGTCTGCTCTTATTTTCACGAGTGCCAATGCTTCCAGCAGCGGAACGTTAACCAACACTCTGACCTCTTCAGCATTCAATGTTGCGGGCATTACATTTAACGCAGGTTCTCCTGCCTATACGATGACCGGCAACACCTTCAATATCACCGCCGGTTTCACCAATAACAGCAGTAATCTTCAGACGTTTAACAATACCGCACTGACGGATTCCGGCACCTCTTTGACTTTCGTTGTCAATCCCAGCGGGGGGATCAGCATCGCCAACGGCCTGACCTATAGCGGCACGGCCAGTCAGGGCATTGCGGTCAATGGCGCAGGCGGTACGTTGACGCTTGGTACGTTCGCCATTAACAGCAGCGGAACGGCCACGGCACTTGGCGAAACGTTCTCCGGAACGGGTAATGTCAACATCACGGGCGCGGTTACCAATGGCAACAGTAACGCTAATAACCTTGTCTATACCGGCACCGGCACGCTCACTCTCGCTGGGACGAATACCTATACCGGCACAACTACGCTGAATAGCGGTGCCAGCACCGCGGTCGCTTACGGTAATGCGCCGAATGGTACCCTGCTCCTCAAGTCGGCCAACGCCTTGGGCGGCAACGGCACGGTTGTTCTTACCTACGGCACTTTCGATAACGCAACCGGCTCTTCGCTTACACTCTCCGGCACGAATACGGTTAACTTCGGCACGAGTTTCGTCACTTTTGGTGGTTCGAATAATTTGAATTTCGGCAACAACAACGTCAACTTCGGCGGCAATTCCATTTTGACTCTCGGTGGTTCGAATACCACGTTGACCATGGGTAACGCAATTAACACGACGGGGGGCGGGGTGGTCGAAACTATCAATGGTGCCGGCAATACCTTCGTCCTTAATACCTACACGCTTAGTAGCTCTGCGACTGCTAATGCCACCTTTGGTGGCAACGGCAACCTGACTATCACTAATGGCGCTCTGGGCGGGGCTTTTCCCACGGGAGGCCTTACTTACAGCGGTATCGGTACTTTAACCTTGGGAGGGTCAAGCACGTACACGGCTGCCACCACTATTAATCATGGCACTATCGTTCTCAACGGTTCGGTTGCGGGTGGTATTACCGCCAACGGCGGTATCTTCAAGGAAACTTCTACCGGCGCGATCGGTAGCGGCACGACGATACTTACAATCGGTGGCGGTACGAGCCTGGCGCCTGGCGGTACGGTCATCCTGAGCGCAAGCAACGCCAATACGATCAATCCTTCGGTGGGCACGGGGGCGGCGCTGGTCCTTGATTTCAGTGCGGCAGGTGCGCCAACCTCGAATATTTTGAGCAGTGCCTCCACGATCAGCCAGGCTGGCGGTATGGTGACCATCATCGGTGCCACAGGTGTCACCAACAGCGAAACCCTCAAGTATACGATCAGCGGACAAAGCACGAATTCCTTGGTTTTTAATCAAAATGGAGCCACCGGCTTGAACCTGACAATTTCAACCATGACTCGAAACGCAAGTGCTGGAACGCTTGATATTGCATTGGCTTCGACTGGTACATTGATTATGACTTCCGGCGGCAGTGGCGCGGCCGCGGCCACCAGCGGCATTTTGATTAATACCGCTGGCAACGCTTACGCCACTGTCAACGGTGGAACATCTTGGGCGACCTATAACGCTGGCACCGGCATTGTGGGAGCGCTCACTACCTACAGCGGTACCTATACGACATCGAACAACGTCGACGTTGGTGCCAGTGATTCGGTTGCCACGGTGACCGCGGGTTCTCTCCGCTTCAACGGTACCGGTCGCAGCCTGACCGTGAGCGGTACCCTGAGCGACTCTTCCAATGGTATCCTGATTACTCCGGGATCCTCGGGCACTATCTCGGGTGGAACACTTTCCAACAGCAATAAGGAATTGGTCATTATCAATAACGGTACCTTGAACATCAGTTCCACCATTACCGGCACCGGGGCCAATTCCGCCGTGACGATCGGCGGCTCGGGCATCACGACGCTGAGCGGTTCGAATAGTTATTCGGGAACGACCAATGTCGATCAGCTTTCTACCCTCGTCGTCTCCAACGCGGGAAGTACCACGAATGGTGCGACCAATAACGCGTTGGGCACCAGCACGGTTAACTTGGGCGCCTTCGCCACTCTCCAACTTCGTAACGACGGCGCGGGTGGAACTGGTGCCGGCACGGTTAATTTTGGCAATACCGTTACCACGAACGGAACCGGAACGATCGATGTGAACGATATTACAGGAGGTGTGACCAATAAGACGCTTTCGCTCGGTGCGCTTACCCTCTCCACGCAACAGCAGGTTAATATTACCGGAGGCAACGGATACACTTTGGGAGTCGGCGCTCTCAGCGCCGCCGCTACTTCGACCACGAGTGCCAGCTATGTCCTTAACCCGACCACAGCCAGCGTCACGGTGGGAACAATTACCAGCGTTGCTGCAGCTGGCGCTACCCATACCGTTAAGTTTGATGGTACTTCCACCGGAACCGTCACTGGCGTCATTAGTAACGGCGTGGGTGGAGGAAACATGGCGGTAATCAAGGAAAACACCAGTACTTGGACCTTAGGCGGCGCCAGCACCTACACCGGCTCCACGGCCGTCGGCGGAGGCACCTTGATTATTACGGGCAATCTTCTCAATAGTGGTACTTTTACCAGTCTCGCCATGAACGGGTCGGCCACGACTAACTTCAACGAAGCGGCTGGCTCAACCCAGAACATGGGTGCTTTGAGCTTTACCAGCGGTGATGGCACGGTGCAATCGACCTACGGCGCCTCCGGCACCACCACCTTGACTTTCGCCTCTCTCGCGGCCCGCTCAGCTGGCGCTACGGAAAACTTTGTCGTTTCCGGTGGTACCAATGGAACCACCAACAGCATCAACCTTACCGGCGCAGCCTCTGGATACATGAATCAAGGTGCCTTCTTTAACGGCAGCACGAGCGGCGCCAACTACGCTTTCATGAACACAAGCGGGGGATTCGTCCGTGGAATCAATTACGGTAGTGATGCCGGATCTGCGACTACCACGGGTACGGTCTCCCTCGGTACGGTCAATAACTGGCAGGCGTCCGGAGCAGTGACTGCGCAGACTACGGCGAGTATTGTCACCCTGAACCTCTCGGGCACCAGCACGACCAGCGGCCAGAACGATTTGACCCTGAGTGGAACTTCGACCCTTACCCTTCTGGGTATCCTGCGATCTGGGAACGTCTCTGGTAGCTCATCCACGATTAGCGGCGGTAATGGTCTTGTCATCAACGCGGCTGACTTGGTCATCCGTACGGACAGTATCAACGATAACTTGACGATTAATACTCCCATTGCCGGAGCGGCCGCAGCCGACAATCTGGTCAAGTCCGGCGCAGGTACGCTGACGCTGGGTACTTTGGCGGTCAATACTTACCAAGGTAATACTTACCTCAACGGTGGTACCCTGAATATCTCCCAGGAAAGCAATCTGGGTGGTTACACGGGATCCAATCCCATCATCTTCTTTAATGGCGGTACTCTGCAGGCTGGGGCCAACAATATCGTTCTCGGCTCCAACCGCAATATCACCCTCAGTGCGGTCAATAACGGTCAGACGATCGATACGCAGGGTAACACCATGACGATCAATGGTGTCATCAGCGGTGGTATCGTACAGGTTACTAGCGCCAGCATCATTTCTTCCAGCGCGCTTACCAAGACCGGTACCGGCACGCTGATTTTCAACGGCACGAACAACTATATTAGCCAGACCGTGATCAGCGCGGGTACGCTGCAATTGGGTAACGGTGGCACTTCTGGTGCCATTGTCGGCACCGGGGCGATCATCAATAATGGCACGCTTGCCTTCAATCGCTCCAATACGGTGACGCAAGGAACGGATTTCCTCCCTGCGATTACCGGATCGGGTGCGGTGACCCAGATGGGTACAGGCGCAGTTATTTTGAATGCTGTGAACACCTATGCCGGCGCTACCAACGTCAACGCGGGTACCTTGGTCGTCAACGGCAGCCTGACCGGCGGCGGTACGGTAACCGTTGGCAACAACACGGCGGTCGCCACCCTCGCTGGTAACGGTACCATCAATGGCGCAATCGTCACTGCGACGACGGGCGGCAACGTGGCCCATGTCGCGCCTGGTGCAACGGCGGCAACAGTCGGCACGTTGCATGTCGGCAATCTCGGTTTCACCATCGGCGGTGGCACGATCCTGGACTACGACTTAAATACGGTTACCACAACCGGCAGCACCTTTAACGACTTGATCGCGATGGGCGGCGGCGTCCTGACCTTCAGCGGCACAACAACGTTCAACTTCAATGCGCTCAGTTCACTTTCGACGAGTGGAAGTTACACCCTGATTAACGGGGCGGGTTCCATCTCGGGCTTCAATGCGGGTAACTTCCTCGCCACAAATACCGGCGGCCTGACAGCGACTTTCACTAGCAGCGGCACGTCCGTTTTTGTGAGCTTCTCCTCTAGCGCAGTTTCTCCCGCCACGGCCTACTACAACGGCCTGGGAGCCAACCTGAACACACAGGGTAACTTCGACACGAGCGTGTCGGGCACGGTGTTGACGACGGCGACGGTGACTGGCACGACGAACGTCTTCTTCAGCGCGGACCGCAACGCGACAACCTCGGCGAACACGAGTGCACCTTTGGCGGTGAACAGCCTGAACTTCGGGGTGGGTAGCGGCACCAACAGCGGGATTACGCT
>Ga0207641_10000427_pt1 | contig 48703 bp, 40 predicted proteins | sample KBSSwiS62_FD_184306 | JGI IMG/M metagenome (GOLD analysis project Ga0207641, IMG submission 184306) | Switchgrass rhizosphere microbial communities from Kellogg Biological Station, Michigan, USA - KBS Switchgrass S6-2 (SPAdes) (version 2) | ecosystem: Host-associated > Plants > Roots >... | reverse complement strand
GCACGACGAAGTCGGGCATCGCTTCCATATTCTGCGCCAGCTCGGACGCGGAGGCGGCCTCACGCCGGAGATCGAGTTCACGCAGCGACCATTGGCGGAAGGTGGCGATAACCTGGCGCGGACGGAGGCGGGCGAACTCGCCGCCCAATTCCTCGACCTGCGCCGCAGCCCATTCGTAAGTCTCGATCGCACGCGCGAAATCGTCCTCGACATTCGGGCGAAGCACTTTGACGGCGACTTTGCGGCCATCGCTGGTCACGGCGCGGTGGACCTGCGCGATCGAGGCCGCACCGATCGCCTCCTCTTCGATCGAGGCGAAAATTTCGGAGATCGGCCTTTCCAGCCCCTTTTCGATCGCGCTTCGAATGGCGGCGAACGGGGCAGGGGGCAGCGCGTCCTGAAGTCGCATCAAATCTCGGGCGGCATCTGCGCCGACTAGATCGGGCCGGGTCGCCAAGGCCTGGCCGAGCTTGATCGCTGCAGGCCCCAGCGCCTCGAATGCCTGGGCATAAGCGGGCACTGGCGGGATACGCGCGCCGATCCTGGCCAGGCGGACGAGCCGGCGCACTTCGGGCGGCGTATTGGCGTCGCGCTCGATGCCGCGAAGCGCGCCATGCCGCGCGAGCGTGCGGCCCCATTTCAGAAGCCGCCAGAGATGGGTTGCGGTTGTTGTCAAATCTTCCAGCCGCTGTGGATCGCGACCAGTCCGCCAAGCAGCGGCTCAACCTTGCGTTGGATGAATCCCGCCTGCCCGATCAATGCATCGAACGACGGCATGTCCGGGAAGCGGCGGATCGATTCGATCAGATAGCGATAGCTTTCGGCATCGCCCGCAAGGCTCTTGCCGATTCTCGGCACGATGTGATGCGAATATTTGTCGTAGAGGGTGCCGAAACCCGGCCATTCGGTGGTGGAGAATTCGAGGCAGAAGAAGCGCCCGCCACGCTTCAGCACGCGGTGCGCCTCCGCCAGCGCTGCTGGAATGTCGGTCACGTTGCGGATGCCGAAGGCGATTGTGTAGGCGTCAAAGCTCGCGTCCGCGAAGCTCAGCTTTTCGGCATTCTCCTCCGCCCAGATCAGCCCGTCGATGTGCCGCTTCGCCGCACGCTCCATTCCGACCTTGAGCATGGCGGGATTGATATCCGCAACCGTGACGTGCGCGCCGGAGCGGGCGAGGCGGAAAGCGATGTCGCCCGTGCCGCCTGCCATATCGAGGATCTGTTCGCCCGCGCGGGGTTTGACCCGGCGGACGAAGCGATCTTTCCACAGGCGGTGGAGCCCGCCCGACATGGCGTCGTTCATCAGATCGTAGCGGCTTGCGACCGAACGGAAGACGTCGCCGACGCGCGCCGTCTTCTCTTCGGGTTCGACATCCTGATAGCCGAAGGAAACCTTGGTCATGCGCTGCCTCTAGCCAAGGGTTGCGGCGGCGGCAAATCGAACCTAGCGCCAGGTTCATGCCCGAACTCCCAGAAGTCGAAACGACGGTACGTGGCCTGCGATCCGTGCTTGAAGGCGAGCGTCTTGCCGAGGTAACGCCGCGCCGGCCCGATCTGCGCCGCGCCATTCCCGCCGATCTTCGCCAGCGCCTGACCGGCGCGCGTGTAACCGGCCTCAGCCGGCGGGCCAAATATGGGCTGATCGAAACCGATCGCGGCGATACGCTGATCTTCCATCTGGGCATGTCGGGACGCTGGCGAATCGATCCCGCCGATCTTGGCGCGCACGACCATTTGCTGATGACGACCGAAGCGGGGCGCCGCCTCTCGCTCAACGATCCGCGGCGCTTCGGATCGCTCGATATCGTCGAGACCATGGCGCTGCCCATGTTCGGTCCGTTTCAGGGCCTGGGACCGGAGCCGCTCGGTGACGACTTTACGTCCGGTCTTCTGTTCAATGCGCTCAAGGGGCGGATCGCGCCGATCAAGGCGCTTCTGCTCGATCAGCGGATCGTCGCCGGGCTCGGCAATATCTATGTCTGCGAGGCGCTGAACCTGGCCAGGATCGCGCCGGACACTCCGGGGGGCCAAATCGCCAAACCGCGCCTCAAGCGTCTCGTGGCGGCGATTCGCACCGTGCTTGAGGCTGCCATTGCGGCGGGTGGGTCAAGTCTGCGCGATTACGCACGGCCCGATGGCGAGCTTGGTTATTTCTCCAAGCAATGGCGGGTCTATGGCAGGGAGGGGGAGCAATGCCCCTGCGGCGGCCTTGTAGCGCGCCGCGTCGATGGCGGGCGCTCGACCTTTTTCTGCCCAAAATGCCAGCGTTGACGGTTGACCGACAGACACAGCGCGGGTAGGGAGCCCGCTTCACGGCGCGGGCGGTTCGTTCGCGCCGCACATATTATCGCAATCGAGGTTTGATCACATGGCGAATACGCCGCAGGCAAAGAAGCGCATTCGGCGCAACAATCGTCGGGCCGATATCAATGGCGCCCGGGTGAGTCGTATCCGTACTTTCGTGAAGAAGGTCGAAGCGGCGCTGGATTCCGGGGACAAATCGGCCGCGAGTGCCGCTCTTGCTGCAGTGCAGCCAGAGCTTCAGCGCGGTGTTTCGAAGGGCGTGCTTCACAAAAATACCGCGTCGCGCAAATTCTCTCGCCTGACCAAGCGGGTTGCTGCGCTCGGCTGACGCTTTTTACAGTGTTGAATATATCCGACGCCGGCCTCCGCGCCGGCGTTTTTTATTGCCCGCGGTCTGTAACAGAAGAGTCACGGACTAAGCACGATTCGCGTGCTCGCGGACCTTGGTACATCATGAGAACCTGCATATAAATCAGGTGCTTAGATAGAGATGGTGCGCTTTTCCGATGTCAAGCGCATTTATTTCAGATTGATTACTTTTGATGCCTTGATCGCTGCCGCGCCTTCTCCATAAATGGCGTCGCTCTGGAAGCGAATCTTTCCCGGGCGTTGCTCGTATCAGTAAAGTCGAAGTTCGGCATGTGCGTCGGACGAAGGGGTTGCCGTGCCTTCGGGTGCGGCGAGTTATGATGTGGCAAGCGCGGGGGCGAAATCAGGGTGACTCAGGCAATCGGATTTCCGGCGAGGTTAAACGTTGAGATGCCGCAAGACGATCTCACGATACAAGAGGCATGGAACGCGGTGCGTTCCGGCCTCCGCCGGACGATTGGCGCGCGAACCTTCGACGGTTGGCTGAAGCCGCTCAACCTTTCGGGATTTGATCGCGCGCATGGCGAGCTGCGGCTGGCGGCGCCATCAAGCTTCATGGCCAATTGGGTCGAAACCCATTTTCATGATCATCTTCTGCAGGCTTGGCGCGCGATGCTGCCCGCGGTGCGGCGGCTGGTGGTTGAAGGCGCATCGGATGGAGCGCGTCCGCTGGCGCAAGCATTCGAAGAGCTGGACGCCGCCGTGCCGCCATCGGCGCCGCCGCAGCAGCGCACCACCGCAGGCGAATCGACCCCGTTCGAAGAGCGCTACACGTTCGAGAGCTTCGTGGTCGGAAAGGCCAATGAGGTTGCCTATAACGCTGCCCGCACGATGGCCGAAGGCGGCCGGCTGGGCTTCAACCCACTCTTCCTGCATGGCGGCACGGGGCTCGGCAAGACTCACCTGATGCACGCGATCGGCCAGGATTATCTGGCCCGCCATCCGGGCACGCGCGTGGTCTACATGTCGGCCGAGAAGTTCATGTTCGAGTTCGTGGCCGCGATGCGTGCGAAGGACACGTTCAGCTTCAAACAATGGCTGCGCTCGGCCGATGTGCTGATGATCGACGATGTGCAGTTCATCGCCGGCAAGGATTCGACGCAGGAAGAATTCTTCCACACGATGAACGAGCTGATCTCGGCGGGGCGGCGGCTGGTGATCAGCGCCGATCGCAGCCCGCAGGATCTGGAAGGGATTGAGAGCCGCATCCTCTCGCGCCTGTCCTGGGGGCTGGTGGCGGACGTCAATCCCGCCGATTTCGAGCTCAGGCTCAACATCGTCACCAAGAAGCTGGAAACGATGCCGCAGGCGAATGTGCCGGGGGAGGTGGTGCAGTTCCTGGCGCGGCGGATCAGCTCGAACATTCGCGAGCTTGAGGGCGCGCTGAACCGCGTGGTCGCTTATGCAATGCTTTCGGGCAAGCCGATCGACATGGATTTCACCCAGGCGACCCTGGCTGACGTGCTGCGCGCCAACCAGCGGCGGGTGACGATCGACGAAATCCAGCGCCGCGTCTGCGATCATTATCGCATCCGTCAAGCCGAGATGAGCTCAGCGCGCCGGGCGCGCGAGGTGGCGCGGCCGCGGCAGGTAGCGATGTATCTGGCCAAGCAGTTGACCCCGCGCTCGCTGCCGGAAATCGGGCGCCGTTTCGGCGGAAGGGATCACACCACCGTCATTCACGCGGTGCGGCAGATCGAAAAGCTTCGGGCAACCGACGCAGAGCTCGACGCCGACGTCCGCTTGCTGATGCGGCAGCTGGAAGGCTGATCGCCGCCAGCCGCAGGCACGACGCATTCGCTCGGCTCAGGCGGCCTCTGCTCTCGGCATCCGGTTCCACGCATCCAGCGCTGCGATTTTATAGGCTTCGACGAGCGTCGGATAATTGAAGGTGTTCTCGATGAAATAATCGAGCGTGCCCTTCAGATTGAGCACGGCCTGGCCGATGTGGATGAGTTCGGTAGCGCCTTCGCCGATAATGTGAACGCCTAGCAGGCGGCGCGTTTTCAACGAGAAGATCATTTTCATGAGGCCGCTGTTGAGGCCCATGATGTGGCCGCGCGAGGTTTCCCGGAAACGGGCGATGCCGCATTCATAAGGAATGCCCTTCTCGCGGACCTCCTGCTCATTCATGCCGACGGTGGAGATTTCGGACACGGCATAGATGCCATAGGGAAAATACTGCGGTGCGGGTGGCATTGGGAGCCCGAAGGCGTGGCAGGCGGCGATCCGGCCCTGTTCCATCGACGTCGAGGCCAGGCTGGGAAAGCCGATCACGTCGCCGGCAGCATAGATATGGGGAACCTCGGTCTGGAACGTCTTGGGATCGACCTTGAGGCGGCCGCGATTGTCCACCGACAAGCCGCAATTTTCGAGGCCGAGCTCGGCGGTGGCGCCCATTCGGCCGGCCGCGTAGAGCAGCATCTCGGAGCGGATCGAGCGGCCATCCTCCAATGTCGTGACCGGATGGCCGCGCGAATCGGGCGCGATCCTGGCGACGGGAGAACCCAGCCGGATGAGCATGCCGCGGTCCCGAAGCTGATGTACGAACTCCTCGATGATCTCGCGATCGATGAAATCGAGAAAGGAGGAACGCGGCTCGACGAGTGTCACCTGCACGTCGAGTGCGGAGAAAATCGTCGCATATTCGATGCCGATCACCCCTGCGCCGATCACGGTCAGGCTGCGCGGTACGCGCGGCGTATCGATCAGCGCGTCGCTGTCGATGATGTTCACATTGTCGAAGGGAACCGATTCGGGGCGAAAGGGAACGGTGCCCGAAGCGATCAGCGTGCGTTCGGCGTGAACCGAGAAGCTGCTACCGTCCGGGCAGCTGATAGCGATCATGTGAGGGTCCATGAAGCGGCCGACCCCGGCGACGGTGCGAACCATATTGCGCTGGAACTGGTGTTCCAGCACGTCCACCTCATGTTCGAGCGTCTTGTTCAGCCGGACGCCGAGATCCTCGCCGCATATCTCTTTCTTGATGCGATAGGCGTTGCCGTAGAAGCCGCGCTCGCGCCAGCCCGAGAGGTTGAGCGCGGTTTCGCGGAGCGTCTTGGAAGGGATAGTTCCGGTATGAACCGAAACCCCGCCCACGCGCCGGCGACCCTCGATCACCAGAACGGATCGGCCCAGCTTGGCGGCCTGGACGGCAGCGCGCCGACCCGCCGGTCCGCTGCCAATTACGACAAGATCATATGCGTCCATGGCGTTCCCCCTTGCCAAGGCGTGCAACAGAAAAAGATCGTTACCTTTCGGATAACGATCCTCTCCCGCGATCTCTTATACGGTCATGGTTAACGTTTTGATGCGAGTACGCAAGCCGGCCGCAACGGGCCAGACGCCGCCTATTTCCGCGGGGGCGGCGGGATTGAAATCTGCGCTTCCTCGCCGGAACGGCCCGGGAAGTTGGTGAACATCGCCGTCACCAGATTGGGAACCAGCCGCGGCAGGCTGTCGTCCACCGAATGTGCCCGCGCCTTGCCCTCGAACACGCGCTCGCCATCGCGGGTGCGATTGATCGTCATTTCGAGGAAGCTGGTGTACATGGTGTAGCTTTCCACCTCCGGGTACCAGAAGGGATCGTCCCAACCCCACAGGAAACGGGACCGGTAGCCCCAGCCGCCCCAACCCCAAGGCCCCCACGGGCCGCCATAACCATAGCCATAGCCTGGGCGGGTAACGACCTTGGTCTGGCCGTTATCGACGCCGTAATCGATGTTGACGACGAGCGTCGCGGACTGCGGCGTGCTTGCCTGCTGATAGCCTTTCGACCGGAGTTGCTCGGCGACCATCGCGGCATATTGGGAAAATTCCAGCCCGCCCTGAAGCTTGGGATTGTTCGTCTGGACGACGAAGCTTTGACCCTCTGGGGCCGGCATTTGCTGGAAGCGGGCGACATCCGCACGGAAGGGCGTCGCGCACGCGCTCAGCGCCAGCAAAGCCAGCGGCGCCAACAGTCTAGCGAAGCTGCGTGACAACGACATTGGATGGCCCTCTCAAATGCATTACACGGATTATCCCGCTTATCTCACATTACGCCGCTGAACGCCGCTTGAACAAGCCGTGAACAATCGATCAGCGGAGGCCCAGGGCGCGATAGGCGGCGGCTAGCGTCGGTTCCGCCAGCGCGGCTGCGCGTTCGGCCCCTTGAGCCATCAGCCGGTCAAGTTCGGCCGGGTCATGCCGGAACTGTTGAAGCCGTTCGGTGATCGGGCGCAGCGTTTCGACGATCAACTCGCCCAGTGCGGGCTTGAAGACGCCAAAACCCTTGCCGGCAAACTCGGCCAGCACCGGGTCAACGCTCTGATCGCTCAAGGCCGCATAGATGCCGACGAGATTGCGCGCTTCGGGCCGCGATTCGAGCCCGGCGGGAGCGTCGGGCAGCGGCTCCGGATCCGTCTTTGCCTTGCGGATCTTCTGCATGATGAGATCGGCATCATCGGTCAGGTGAATCCGGCTCATGTCGGACGGATCGGATTTGGACATCTTTGCGGTGCCATCGCGTAGCGACATGATCCGTGCCGCTGCGGCCCCGATGAAGGGCTCGGGCAGGGTGAACAGCTCGACATTGAAATCGGTATTGAACTTGATCGCGATATCGCGGGCAAGCTCGAGATGCTGTTTCTGATCCTCGCCCACCGGAACATGGGTCGCCTGGTAAACCAGCACGTCGGCAGCCTGCAGCACCGGATAGGTGAACAACCCCACGCTGGAACCTTCGCGGTTCTTGCCCGATTTCTCCTTGAACTGGGTCATCCGGTTGAGCCAGCCCATGCGCGCGGTGCCGTTGAGCAGCCAGGCGAGTTCGGGATGCGCGGGAACCATCGCTTGCCGGAACAGGGTCGATCGTTTTGGATCAATCCCGGAGGCGAGCAGCGCTGCCGCCATCTCGCGGATATTTGCGGCGAGCGCGGCGGGGTCGTTATGGACGGTGATGGCATGCAGATCGGCGAGGAAGAACAGGCATTCCCCCTCATCCTGCATGCGCACCCAATTGCGGATCGCACCCAGATAATTGCCGAGGTGCAGGTTTCCGGTGGGCTCCATCTCCTATACAACACGCATTCTTCTTATCCTCTAATCCCCGAACGATCAGGCGGCGGCGGACCGCCGCTGGATCAGCGCCTTCAGATCGGCGAGCTGGTAAGCGCCGGTCAGGAAGCAGGCGACGCCATAGATGGCGATGCCGCCGGAGACCAGTCCCGCGAGCGCGATAAGCCGCACCAGCATCGGTCCGCTCGTGAAAGGATCGAGCAAATGGTCTAAGCCGAACAGGGCGATGCCCATCAACGCCGCGGCAAGCACCAGGCGCGGCAGGCACCGCCGCAGACGGCCGTCCGCCACGAAATGTTTCCGCCGTCGCAGCTCGTGATAGAGGAGCCAAACGTTGATACAGGAAGCGAGCGCCGTCGCCAGCGGCGGCCCGACATGGCCGATCAGTGGGATCAGCACGAGATTGCCGATCAGGTTCACCCCGATCGACAACGTGGCATAGCGCACCGGCGTCTTGGTATCCTCGCGCGCATAAAAGCCGGGGGTCAGCACCTTCACGAGCACATAGGATGGCAGCCCCAGCGAAAAGGCGCTCAACGCCCAGCTGCATCGCACGGTATCTTCAGCTGTGAAGGCGCCGTGCTGAAACAGGCCGCGAACGATCGGCTCCGCGGCTACCATGAAGGCGACGGTTGCGGGCAAGGTGAGAAACAGCGCCAGCTCGATGCCCCGATTCTGGATGTCCATCGCTTCATCGGCCTTGCCGCTGTTGAGCAGGCGGGAGATCGTCGGGAGCAGAATCGTTCCCAGGCCGATGCCGATCAGGCCGAGCGGAAGCTGGTTCAGCCGGTCGGCATAATAGATGTAGGAGATCGAGCCCGGATCGAGCAGCCGGCCGGCCAGCGCCGTCGAAATCAGCAGGTTGATCTGCACTGCGCCCGCACCCGCCGCAGCCGGCAGGATCAGCTTCATCAGGTTTTTGACGTCATCGTCGAGGCGCGGACGGCGCAGCCAGAGCTTGACGCCCGCCCGATGCGAAGCGAGCGCCAGCCATCCCAGTTGAAGGGCGCCGCCGGCAGTCACCGAAATCGCCTGCACCCGCGCCGTTTGATAGGGATCGTCGCCGTGAAAGAACCAGAGGCCCACGATCATGGCGATATTGAGCAGGATCGGGGCGGCGGCATTCACCCAGAAGCGGTCGAGCGAATTGAGAATGCCGCCGAGCAGCGAGACCAGTGAGATCAGCGCCAGATAGGGTAGCGTGATCCGCGACAGCGAAATCGCGAAGGCAAATTGCGCAGGCGTCGGGTCATGGAAACCGCCCGAGAGCGCGTAGGTCACCGGGCCTGCGGCGATGATCAATAGGATCGTGAACAGCAAAAGGATGGGGAACAGCACCGACAGCGCCTGTTCGGCGAAGGCGAAGCCGGCATAGTTGCCGCCGCCTTCGGCTACCTTGCGGTTGAACATCGGAATGAAGGCGGAGGCGAACGCCCCTTCTGCGAAGAAGGCGCGGAACATATTGGGAAGCCGGAATGCCACGAGGAACGCGTCCGAGGCAAAGCCCGCGCCGACGAAGGTCGCCTGCAGCGAGTCGCGCAAAAGCGCGAGCACGCGGCTGACCAGCGTCAACCCGCCGATCACCATGCTGTTGCGGACGAGGCTCATCCGCGAACGATCAAGCTAAGCTCAGGCCTGGCCGGCAGGCTCGCCGGCCATCGCTTCCTGCTGTTGTTGCTGTGCGAGATAGAGCGCGCCGAAGTCGATCGGCTCGAGGATCAGCGGCGGGAAGTTGCCGTCCCGGATGGTGTCCGCAATCACGCGACGCGCGAACGGGAAGAGCAGGCGCGGCGCTTCGGCGAGCAGAAATGGCTGCATCTGATCTTCGGGTATGTTGCGGAGGCCGAACAGGCCGGCATAAAGCGCCTCGACCTGGAAGGCGGTCTTTTCCTGCACCTGCGCTTTGATCTCAACCTTGAGCGCGACTTCGTACACATCTTCGCCAACCGATTGCGAACCGATGTTGAACTGCACGTCGATCTGCGGTTGGTCCTGCCATTGGTAGACCGAGGGCGCGTTCGGGTTTTCGAAGGACAGATCCTTCACATATTGCGCGATCAACGCGACCTGCGGCTGCGTGTCCGCGCCATTGGGAAGCGCGCCTTCGGGCGTGCTGGTGCCGTCTTCCTGAGCCATGCCGGCTTCTCATCCTTCAGTTACTGTGGGGGGCCAAGCCCCGTTTTCAGAGCGCGCGCCTAGCAGGCGGCTTTCGCAAGAGCAATGGCGCGGGAACCATCTTGTTTCATGAGGGGTTTGAAAGCTTGCGCGCGCATGCCTATGTAGGGTCGAAACAACCGGAGTGGCCGTGCCCGAAATCATCATCCTTGCGATGGTCTTCCTCTTTGTCGCGCTTCGCCTGTGGAGCGTGCTGGGGCGGCGCACGGGTCACGAACAGCCGATCGCCAAGCCGGTGGAGGCGAACAATCGTCCGTCGCCGCTCGCGGTTCCGGGGCCTGACGCGGCCGCGCAGCCGCAACCGCTTGCCGATCCCTTGATCGAGCAGGGGGCGATGGCGGGGATCCGCGCGATCTCCGATGCCGATCGCTCCTTCGACGCGATGCGATTTCTGGAGGGTGCCAAGGCTGCTTACCGCATGATCCTGGAAGCCTTCTGGCGCGGAGATCGTGAGGAGCTGGAGCAGTTGGTCGACAGTGACGTCGCCGAGGCGTTCGGCCAGGCCATCACCGCACGCGAAGAATCCGGACATGTGCTCGACAATCGGCTGGTCTCGATCGAGAAAGCCATCATCGATAGAGCAAAGCTTTCCGGTCAGATGGCCTCGATCACCGTGCGCTTCGATGCCGATATCGCTGCCGTAACGCGCGACCAGAGCGGCAATGTGGTCGCAGGATCGTTAAGCGATGCCGTGCCGACGCACGATGTGTGGACGTTCAGCCGTCATGTCGGCGCGGCCGACCCCAACTGGATATTGGTCGAAACCGACGAGGCTGCGTGAGCTGCTCGAAGCGGGGGCTCTGGCCGGCACTGTTGCTGGGACTGGCGGGCTGCACCGTCGTCCCCCAAGGTACGCCACCCGTATCTCCGCCGCCGCGGGCAGCGCCAGCGCAGCCTAACTTTCCCGCGCCGGTCACCCCCCGCCGCCCGGCTCCAGTCCATCCTGCGCCCGCTCCCTCGCCCGGAGGGCCTTCCGGCCCAACCGCACGGTCGCTGCCGATCAGCCAAGGTCCAGCCTTTGCCGAGCTTGGCGTCAACGCCGCAAGCGCCACCGGAGCCTTGAAGGCGTTCCGGCTGAGTTGCCCGGCCTTGACGAAGCGGGCCGACAATTCCGGGCTGACTAATCCCACGGATTGGATCTCCGCCTGCCAAGCGGCCCAAACATGGCCGGATAGCAACCCGGCGGGCTTCTTCTCCGCCTATTTCGAAACCGCTCTCATCGGAGACGGTGCGGCCTTCGCCACCGGCTATTACGAGCCCGAGATCGCGGCTTCGCGCACCTTGCAATCGGGCTATTATACGCCGATCTACCGCCGGCCGCCGGACCTGATCGACGTCGATCTTGGCCAGTTTTCGGACATCCTCAAGGGCAAGAAGATTCGCGGCCGGGTCAGCGGTACGAATTTCGTGCCTTATTATGATCGTGCGGAGATCGAAGCCGGCGTGCTCTCGGGCAAAGGGCTTGAGATTGCATGGGCGGCTGATCCCATCGAGCTTTTCTTTCTGCAGGTGCAGGGCTCGGGCCGGTTGCGCATGCCGGATGGCAGCATCGTTCGCGTGGGTTATGATGGCCAGAATGGCCGGGATTATGTCGGCATCGGCGCCATGCTGAAAAGCCAGGGCGTGCTCCAGCCCGGGCAGGCATCGATGGACGGGATCATCGGCTATCTGCAATCGCAGCCGGATCGCGGGCGATCGATCATGGAGCAGAATAAAAGCTATGTGTTCTTCCGCGAGCTGAACGGCGGACCGGTCGGGGCGCTGGGCGTGGAGGTGATGCCGCGCGTGACCGTTGCGGCCGATCCCGCGTTCGTGCCCCTTGGCGCGCCGGTCGTGCTGTCGCTCGATCGCTACGAAGCGAACGGTGTCTGGATCGCGCAGGATACCGGCGGCGCCATCAAGGGGGCCAACCGCTTCGATACCTTCTGGGGTGCCGGGCAGGATGCCCGCAATATCGCTGGCGGCATGTCTGGCCGGGGCAAGGCGTGGCTGCTGCTGCCGATCGGGACGGTGGCGCGGATCAGTGCGGGCGGCAATGGCGGAACGCCGCCTCAACCCTGACGAAGCCGAAATCTGGGCCAAGGTCGCCGCCAGCGTGCGTCGGCTCGAAGGACAGGGGCCAGTTTCGCTCGCGAGCGCCGTCGTCGCTTCAGTCCCACAAAAGCCCGGCATTGTCCCTGTCGCGGCAAAAAACGCCACCAGCCCTCTGGATAAGAAAAATGCTTTCGAAGCCGGAGCGACGACCGCGCCGGCCGACACGCTCGATGGCGGCTGGGATCGCCGGCTCAGGCGGGGGCTCGTCCGGCCGGAACGAAGTGTCGATCTTCACGGGCATAATCTGGTCAGCGCACATGCCTATCTCGACAGTGCGCTGGAACGCGCGGTCGCGGACGGCGTGCGCGTGCTGCTTGTTGTCACGGGCAAGCCACCGCGCGATCCAGCGCCGCATCGGCGCGGGCTGATCCGCGCCTCAATCGGCGATTGGCTGGCCTCGTCGCACCATGCCGGCAGGATTGCAGCGGTGCGTAATGCTCATCCGCGCCATGGGGGCGCCGGTGCGCTCTATGTCATCCTGCGCCGAGAGCGGAGCGGATGATCCGGCTGTAGATCGCCTTGAGCGCGTGGAGATCGGCAATCGCAACCGCCTCGTCGAGCTTGTGCATGGTTGCATTGGGCAGCCCGAATTCGACCACCGGGCAGATCTTCGACAGGAACCGGGCGTCGGATGTGCCGCCGCTGGTCGAAAGTTCCGGGCGCAATCCGGTTTCGGCGTGAATCGCTTCAGCCACCAGGTTCGAGAGCTGGCCCGGCTCAGTGAGGAAGCTTTCTCCCGAGATGACGTTCGTGATCTTGGCGTCAGGCGCGTGCGACAGCACCACAGATCGCACGCAATCAACGATCGCCTGCCCGTTGTGAAGGTCATTGAAGCGGACGTTCAGCCGTGCCTTCGCACTGGCCGGGATAACATTGGTGGCGGGATTGCCGACCATGATATCGGTGATTTCGAGATTGCTCGGCTGAAACCAGTCCGACCCCTCATCGAGCGCCATCCGGCTCAATTCGTCCAGCGCTGCTACCAGCCGCGGAATCGGATTGTCCGCGAGGTGTGGATAGGCGACATGGCCCTGCGCTCCCTGCACTTCGATCCATATGTTGACCGAACCGCGCCGGCCGATCTTGATCATGTCGCCCAACCGCGCCACCGAAGTGGGCTCGCCGACCAGGCAGAGATCGGGCCGAATGCCGCGCTCATCCATCCAATCGATCAAGGCCCGCGTGCCGTAAGTCGCGGGGCCTTCCTCGTCACCCGTGATGATGAGACTAAGCGCGCCGGGATGGTCTGGCACGTCGGCCGCGGCGGCAATGAAGGCGGCGATCGCGCCTTTCATATCCACTGCTCCCCGCCCATGAAGCAGTTCGCCGCGTATTTCGGGCTGGAACGGGTTGGTCGACCAGCCATCTCCCGGCGGGACGACATCGGTATGGCCGGCGAATGCGAAATGGGGGCTGCCGGTGCCGCGTGAAGCGTAAAGATTGCGTACCGGCCCATCGGGTGCTTTGCCGGCCACGAAGCTGTGAACCGTGAAGCCAATCGCCTCCAGCGCGGAGGCGACCACGTCAAGCGCGCCCGCGTCCGCTGGCGTTACGCTCGGGCAGGCGATCAGCCGGCGCGCAAGTTCGAGGGGGTCGGTTGCAGCAGTCATGACGCGGGCGTAGCGTCCGCCCCAGCCATTGCCAAGCACGGAGGCCCGAAATGCCCAAGGTCGATCTCGGACAAGTCCCGCCGGTATCCTCTACGGGATATCCGCCAGAGCTTGCCAAAGCGGTGGCCGGCCGGTTGGTACAGCGTCTTACCAAGCCGCTCGAGTTGACGGACTTCGGCGTCAATATCGTCACCCTGCTGCCAGGCGCCTGGTCGAGCCAGCGGCATTGGCACGAAGCCGAGGACGAGTTCCTCATCATGCTCGAAGGCGAGGCGGCGCTGGTCGAGGACGAAGGCGAGACGCTGCTGAAGGCAGGCGATTGTGCGGTTTTCCTGAAGAATATTCCCAATGGCCATCATCTGATCAATCGATCGGGTGCGCCGGCCAAGTTCCTCGTGGTCGGTGCCAAGGGCGTCAAGGGAAACTGCCATTATCCGGATGTCGATCTGGCGGTCGGACCCTCGATGAACTACACGCACAAGGACGGCACGCCCTGGTCTTACGGGTGATGCCATTTTGCTGATCGCCAGCTTTTCAGCAGCAAGACTTCCCGCTATTCATCGCCGCGCAAGGCGGGTCGACTAGGGCGGGCGGTCGTCTGTTTGGGAGAAGTCGATGCGTCGATCCATTTTTTGCGTGCTGGCCCTGTCGCTCGCTACATCGAGTCTCCCGTCTTACGCCTCCGCAAAAGCCATCCCGGCCGCTGTCGCGCCTGCTCCGGTTGCCTCGCTCGTCGCCAAGGTCGATATTCCGCACGAGCAGTTCACCTTGCCGAATGGTCTGCGCGTGATCGTTCACACCGATCGCAAGGCGCCGATCGTGGCGGTCTCCGTCTGGTATCATGTCGGGTCGAAGGATGAGCCGGCGGGGGAAACCGGCTTCGCGCATCTGTTCGAGCATCTGATGTTCAACGGTTCGGAACATGCACCGGGCGATTATTTCGAGCCGATGCAGCAGATCGGCGCGACCGATCTCAACGGTACGACCTGGTTCGATCGCACCAACTATTTCGAAACGGTGCCAAGCGGTGCACTCGAAACCGCCCTGTTCCTCGAAAGTGACCGGATGGGTTGGCTGGTCGGCGGTATCGATCAGGCCAAGCTCGATAACCAGCGCGGCGTTGTCCAGAACGAGAAGCGGCAAGGCGATAACCAGCCTTTCGGGCTCGTCGAATATGCTCAGCTTCAGGCGCTGTTTCCCGAAAACCATCCTTATCATCACCCGACGATCGGCTCGATGGCTGATCTCGACGCCGCCAGTCTCGATGAGGTGAAGAACTGGTTCCGGCAGAAATACGGCCCCAACAATGCCGTTCTTGTGCTTGCGGGCGACATCGACCTGCCGACGGCTCAGCGGCTCGTCACCAAATATTTCGGCGATATTCCCCGCGGCCCGGACGTGACCCCGGCGGCAGCTGACGTTCCCACGCTTCCTGCGCCCAAAGCCGAGACGATGAAGGATCATGTCGCGCAAACGCGGCTCTATCGAAATTGGGTGGTGCCGGGGTTGACGAACCCGGAGCTCGTCCCGCTTGACATATTCGCCAGCGTGCTCGGTGGCCTTGCCAGCTCGCGGCTCGATAACATCTTGGTAAAGCAGGAAAAGCTTGCGGTCGGTGTCTCGGCCAGCATCCAGCCCTTTGAGCGGATCAGCTTGTTCGAGATCACCGTCGATGTGAAGCCCGGCGTTGACCCGGCGGTGGTCGGCAAGCGCCTCGATGCCATCATGGCGGATCTCATCAAGACCGGCCCGACCGCCGACGAGGTCAAGCGCGTCGCCACCAATGAAGTGGCAGGCCGCATCAACGGCCTGGAGTCGGTCGGCGGCTTTTCAGGCAAGGCAGTCGCTCTGGCCGAAGGCGCGGTCTATGCCAATGACGCGGATTTCTACCAGAAGCAGCTCGGCCAGTATGCCGCGACCACGCCGGAACAGGTGCGGACGGCTGCTCAAAAATGGCTGACGCGTCCGGTCTATGCACTGATGGTGGAGCCCGGCGAGCGCTCGGCCTATGACGAGGCGAAGGCTAGCAAGACCGGCGCCAACAACCATCATCCGGCCTATTATCGCGATCCTAAATCGCGCGGCTTCCCGCCGCCGCCGGCGCCGAAAGTCCCGGTCGGGGTTGACCGCTCCAAGCTGCCGGACGTCCAGCCGATCAAGGATCTGCAGTTCCCGCCCGTGGAGCACGCCAAGCTGAAAAACGGAATCGACGTCGCCTATATCCAGCGCGAGGGCGTGCCCGTCACGCGCGTTTCGGTCAGCTTCGATGCTGGCAACGCTGCCGATCCCAAGGATAAGCTCGGCCTCCAGGCGATGACGCTGGCGATGCTCGATGAGGGGACGAAGACCCGCAGCTCGATCCAGATTGCCGAGGAGAAGGAACGGCTGGGCGCTTCGATCGGTGCCAGCGCATCGATGGATCGCACGAGCGTCGGCTTGGGTGCACTCACGCCCAATATCGTGCCGTCGCTGGACTTGTTGGCGGACATCATCCGCAATTCCGCCTTCGTTCCGCAGGAAGTGGAGCGCGTGAGAGGCCAGCAGCTTGCGGGCATCGCCTCGGAAATGACCGAGCCGCGCTCGATTGCGCTGCGCACTTTGCCGCCGCTGCTCTATGGCTCCGGCTATCCTTATGGCGTGCCATTCACGGGCACGGGCGATCCGGCGGTCGTCAAAACGGTGACGCGGCAGGACATGATTGCTTTTCAGCAGAAATGGCTGCGGCCTGACAATGCCCGCATCTTCGTGGTCAGCGATGCGCCATTGGCGGAGCTTCTGCCTGCGCTCGACGCGAGTCTCGGCACCTGGAAGGTCTCTGGCAAGCCGGCCAAGAAGGATTTCTCGGCGGCCATTCCAGCGCCCGATCCCAAGATCGTGCTGATCGACCGGCCAGGTTCCCCGCAGTCAGTGATCCTCGGCGGGCAGATTCTTCCGCTGGAGGGCAAGCAGGAGATCATCGATCTGCTTTCGGCCAATGATGTAATGGGCGGCGATTTCCTCTCGCGGCTCAACATGGATCTTCGCGAGACGAAGGGCTGGGCCTATGGCGTGCGCGGCTCGGTCAATCGCGTCGCCGAGCGCGTGCCTTATATCGTCTACGCACCGGTGCAGGCCGACAAGACCGGCCCTTCGATCGCGGCGTTGGTGGCCGACATGAAGGAATTCCTCACCAGCAAGGGCGTCACGACTGCGGAGCTTGAACGCACCGTCAATGGCAGTATCCGCGAGTTGCCGGGAAGCTTCGAAACCTCGGCGGACGTGCTTGGCGCAATGGAGCGCAACGCGCTCTACAACCGCCCGGACGATTATTATGACCATATCACGGAGCTTTATCGCAAGCAGACAGCCCAGGCGCTCGATCGGGCGATCCGCGGCGTCGTCGATCCTTCGAAAATGCTGTGGGTCGTAGTTGGTGATGCCAAGATCGTGCGGCCGCAGCTTGAACAGTTGGGCATGCCGATCGAGACCATGACAGTCGATATGGCGGCAAAGGGAGGCAAGTGATGGCGAATGTCGACGGGCAATGGGATTGCGTCACCCGCACCCCAATGGGCCCGCAGGAGTCGGTCCTGACCCTCAAGAGCGACGGCGCGACCTTCACCGGCAGCAATGTGAGCCCGCTCGGCAGTGTCGAGATTAGCGACGGCAGGATTGAAGGCGACACGCTTTACTGGTCGATGGAACTCAAAGTTCCTTTTCCCATGAGCCTTTCGGGGCGCGCGACGGTTTCCGGCGACACGATCCAGGGCAGCGTGGATGCCGGCGCAATGGGCGCCATGCCGATGAGCGCGACGCGGAAAGCTTAGCGCCGGCCGGTGCGGACTTTGTGACGTTTTTTCAAAGCGCTCGCTGGATCTCGGCCATCAGACCCGAGCGGGTCAAGCCAGGCGAGGGGAAGGAAAGGTAGCCGAATGTCCGAAGGCGGGCTGGCGCAGCTTTTCATGACGATGCGGCCTGCTTTGTTGCGGTTCCTGCTGGCGCGCGGCGTGTCCCACGGCGATGCGGAAGACATCCTTCAGGACCTTTTCATAAAGGCGACCACCGTCGCCGGACCGATCGCCGAACCCAAGGCTTATCTCTACCGCATGGCCGATAATCTGGTGCTTGATCGCTCGCGTTCGGCGGTGCGCAGGAAAGATCGCGAGCGGGCCTGGGTGGAGGCGCGATCGGGCGATCGCCTGGATGTCGATGATGCGCCGAGCCCGGAGCGCGCGATGATCGCGCGCGATCGTATGGCGGACGTGTTGCAGACGCTTCAGGCGCTGCCGCAACGGACTGCGCTGGCGTTGCGTCTCTATCGCGTGGAGGGCTGCTCGCAACAGCAAATTGCTGAGCAGATGGGGATCAGCCTCAGTGCGGTTGAGAAGCATTTGCAGCGCGCCTACCGGTCGATGCGGGACTGTCGGGTACGGCTCGATGCGGAAATGGGGAATTTACAACGTCTCAATGACCAAGGGGGCAACAAGGTCGCTGATGGCGGATGAACTGACCATAATGGAAGCGATCCAGTGGCGATTGCGCCTGCGCGCCGGCCTCGTCGAGGACTGGGAAGCCTTTACCATTTGGCTTGAAGGCGATCCAGGCCGCGCAGCTATTTATGATGAAGTCGCGCTGGCCGAGATCGACGCGGACGAGGCGTTGCCGATGCTCCAAGTCCCGCCAGCCGCGAACGACGATCATCATGAGCATGCGCGATCACTGTGGCGTACCCCCTGGATCGGCGCGCTTGTCGCCACGCTGATTGCCGCGCTGATCGGCCTCATGGCGCTTCCCAGGTTGACCGCTGGCGATGAATTCTACACGATATCGACAGCCAAGGGCGAGCATCGCCTGGTTCAGCTCGGTGCCGGAAACATGATTGCGCTGAATGGTGGAAGCCGCATAACGCTTCGTAAGGGGGACGAGCATTTCGCGTCGCTGGAAGCAGGCGAGGCGCTTTTCTCCATTCGGCATAACGAACAAAACCCGTTTGAGCTTTCGATCGGGGACGACCGCATCCGTGATGTCGGCACGCGTTTCAATGTCATCAAGGATCCATCAAGCGTCCGTATCGCGGTCGGAGAAGGCACGATATTGTTCAATCCGGATGGAGAAGCGGTGAAGCTGGTTGCGGGGCAGGGTTTGCGGCGCATGCGCACAGCGCAGCCAGTCGTGCACAGCGTAGACAGCAGTGCGGTCGGCGCATGGCGCAAAGGCCGTCTCGCCTATCGCGAGGCTCCGCTGGCCGACGTCGTCGCCGATCTCTCACGGGCGCTCGGAAAGCGCGTCAGCGCCGACCAGCGGGTAGCGAACCGCTCGTTCACCGGCGTGCTTCAGATCGAACGCGATCCCGCGGCGCTGGTGAACAGTCTTGCGCTGCTTTTGGACCTCCAAGTGCGATCTGTGCCCGACGGCTGGCAGCTGATGCCGCGCGGTCGTGCGGCGGATTGAGATTGCCGTTGCGGCACTCGGCATTTGTTGGTGTGCCGGAAGTGCCGATGCAGCGCCGCGACGTCATTTCCAGATTCCGCCGGCACCGCTCAGCGATGCACTGATCCAATATGGCGAACAAGCCGGCGTTACCGTCGGGCTGACCGATCCTTCCGTCATCAGGGCGTTTTCTACCGGCGTCCATGGCACTTTGAGCCCGCGTCGTGCCTTGGCACGGCTGCTCGCGGATACGGGTTGCGGCTTCGTCTGGCTTGACGCGCAGACGGTTCGTATTGTCCCGTTGCGCGTACACAACCTGACCATGCGGCACATGCCAGGGCCCGTAGCGCATGCAGAGCTCGAAGCGCCCGACATCGTCGTCACGGCGACCAAACAGGAGAGCAATCTCGCCGATTATCCCGGGGGCGCCGTCGTTCTTGCGCTCGACCGCGAGGAATCGTCGGTTCGAACCGCACAGGGCATCGGCGCCGTGCTCGCGCGCTCTCCCTCCATATCATCCACCAGCCTCGGCCCCGGACGCGACAAGCTCTTCATTCGCGGGATCGCCGATTCCAGTTTTACCGGCCCCACCGAAGCGACCGTCGGGCAATATCTGGGCGATGTGCGGCTTACGTACAATGCGCCGGACCCGGATTTGAATCTGTATGACGTGCAGCGCATCGAATTGCTCGAAGGGCCACAGAACACGCTTTACGGAACGGGGGCGTTGGGCGGCATCATCCGGATCGTCCCGAACCCGCCTGATCCCGATAAAACGGCAGCGTCGTTCCAGGCCGGTTTGCTTGCGGTCAGCCATGGCGATTTCGGCGGCGATGCAGCGGCTATGGCCAACGTGCCGATCAGCGAAGGCGTGGCGGCGCGCATGGTGGGTTATCTCACGCGCGACCCCGGCTATATCGACGATCCCCAGCGGGCCGTAAGCAATATCAATCGTGGCCACAGCTACGGCGGCCGCTTCGCTCTGCGGCTTGCTCCCGCCGACAGCTGGACTGTTGATCTTGGCGCAACCATTCAAAATATCGCGACGCGCGACGGCCAATATGCCGTGACTGGCCTTCCACCGCTCACCCGCAACTCAGCGCTCGCGCAGCCCTTTGACAATGATTATGCGCTTCTCAGCGTAACGATCCGAAAAAGCTGGAACGACGTCGAACTGGTGTCGGCGACCGGATATGTCCACCATGATGTCAGCTTGAAATTCGACGCGACGCCGGCGTCCGGTTCGCCAGTGCGGCTTTTCGACGAGGATGATCATCTTTTCCTGCTGTCGCACGAGACGAGGCTCAGCGGCCATACCGACAAAGGTATCGATTGGCTTGCCGGTGTGGCGGGCACCGCCGCGCGCGATCGCATACGCCGCTCATTGGGCCCCGTCGGGGCACTCCTTCCGATCACCGGCGTTCGGAACGACAATTTCGAGCTGTCGCTGTTCGGGCGCGGCCAAGTTCCAATTACCGACGAACTGCAACTGACGGGCGGGGGCCGTCTGACCTATTCGGAAGCCACCGGATTTCCTCTCGATACCCCGCATGAAGAAGACAAGCGCAAGCGCCGTGCCTGGCGGATTTCGCCCAGCGCCGCGCTGTCCTGGCACCCGTCGGCCAAGGTGCGCGCCTTTCTTTCATATGATGAGGGCTACAGGGCAGGAGGCCTCGCCGTCGCTGCGTCAGGCGGCACCGAGACAACCCAAAGCTTCCGGCCCGATCACATGTCGGCCTTTCAGCTTGGAGCCCGTTTCGGTGATGCGGCGGTTGACCGCCTGGCGTGGAGCCTGATCCTATCGCGCACGCGCTGGACGCATATCCAGGCGGATCTCATCGATCGGACCGGCTTGCCCTACACCGCCAATATCGGGTCCGGAAAGGTCGACGGAGTTGAGGTCAGTACGGTCTGGTCGCCTGTGACGGGGCTGAAACTGTCGTTCGCCGCATTCCTCAACGACGATGCCCTGCCTCACCCGGCGCAAGGCATCGCGCTTAGGCCCCACATCGATCTTCCGAATGTGGCCGATCTGGGGATAGCAGGCGCCGTCTCGTACCGCACCCGTATCGGCGGCGAGCGAACGCTCGCGCTCGATGCTTCCGTACGCCGGGCCGGTCGTTCGCGGCTTGGCCCGCCACCCGACCTTTACATCGCTCAGGGTCGCTATTGGGACGCGACGGCAGGCGCTCGGCTCGGGCTGGGGAGATTCGGCGTTTCGCTGGATGTCACAAATCTTTTCGATGGCCGCGGTAACCGCTTTTCCTACGGCAATCCCTTTAGCGTGAGGATGGGAAATCAGGTTACACCGCTCAGGCCCAGAAGCGTCAGGCTCGGTTTCGACGGGCATTTTTGATTTTGCGCGGCTGAAACGAGGCCGGGTTACCTGCGGGTTTCCCGTGGGCGCGACGTCCTCGTTCGGCAACCATCTGAGACTGTGACGTGCATTCAATCGACATCGTGAGAAGTGAAACCGACGCACGGCAGCGCCTCCACCAATCCCTGGTAGACAATCCCGCGTGGTTGCTGGTGCAATCGGAAGGATGGCGTGCCTGGTTTCCGTTCCTGGTCTCGGCCGCGATCATCTGCGCGATATCGGCGCAGATCGATCATCTCGATTTCCATCGCATCTGGGCGCTCATGCCGGCTTCGCCCTTGTTCTGGGTTAGCTTCGCCGCCTGGTATCTGGTCGGGCCTGCTACCGACTGGATTATCTTTCGGCGCCTGTGGATGCTTCCGGTGGCAGGGTTCACCGCGTTGCTGCGCAAGACGGTCAGCAATGAGCTGCTCGCCGGCTATGTCGGAGAGATCTATTTCTACGGTTGGGTGCGGTCACGCGCCGGGCTGACAGGTTCTCCTTTCGGCGCCATCAAGGATGTCGCGATGCTTTCCGCGCTGGTCGGCAATCTGGTTACGCTGGCGATGTTCGTCGCGACGTGGCCGCTGCTCAGCTCACTTCATCTCGGTATCCATGGCGAGCTCGTCATGCTGTCGGTCGGCATGATCATTTCCACTCCCGTGATCATGATGCTGTTCCGCCGGCGCCTGTTCACGCTGCCTGCGGCGAATTTGTGGTTCATCGCAGCCCTCCAGCTTGGCCGTATTCTCACGATGACGACGCTGGTGGCGCGATGCTGGCATCTGGTGCTGCCGGCGGTGGGAATCAGCTGGTGGCTGCTGTTGGCGACGATGCGGTTGCTGATCTCGCGCCTGCCGTTCCTGCCCAACCGCGAATTGGTGTTCACTGGCGCGGCGATCTTCATCGTTGGAAAGGATGCCGAGATTGCCGATCTGCTCGCCTTGTGGGGCGGACTGAGCCTGGCGGTTCATCTTCTGCTCGGTGGCATATTATCGGTCAGTGATCTCACCCGCCTCGCGATGGGACGGAAGTGAGCCGATGGCGATCGGACTATTGATGGCTGCTATTGCAGGTCGTTTTTATCTCGGAATTCCCGAGGGGCGTTGCCGCCCGAATGAGCCCGGGCCTGCCCTGCTGATCACGGCGCATGGCCTCAAGGATCGGCAAGGCGTTCTTCAGGCCGAGCTCTATCCGGATAACGACGACGATTTTCTTGCCGACGACAAGGTTCTGATCCGCGAGGGCAAGACGTTCCGGCGTGCGGTCACGCCGCTTCCAGCGAACGGGCCGGCGCAGCTATGCATGAGGGTTCCCGCGCCGGGTACTTATACCCTTTCGCTGTTGCACGATCGTGATGGCAATCGAAAGTTCAGCGTACTGAGCGATGGCATCGGCTTTGCCGGAAACCCGCACGTCGGGCGCTCGAAGCCCGCCGCATCGACAGCCCGCGTCACCGCCGGGCCCGGCGTGACGCCCGTGTCCATCCTGTTGAACTATTATCACGGCCTGTTTTCGTTCGGCCCGTTGAAAAGGCCCGAGCAATGAAGATCGTCGATGTCTGCGCCTTTTACAGCGAGCGGGGCGGCGGCGTCCGCACCTATGTCGAACGAAAGCTGGCCGCCGGTCCCCGGCTCGGACACGAGATCGTCATCCTCGCGCCCGGTCGTGAAAGCCGCATCGAATATCGGAGCGAGCAGGCACGGATCGTTTATGTTCCTGCCCCCAAATTCCCGCTCGACAAGAACTATCGTTATTTTGACGACGCCGAGGTGCTTCACCGCGCGCTGGACAGCGAGCGTCCGGATTTTGTCGAAGCCTCTTCCCCCTGGCGCAGCGCAGAGATGGTGGCCCGCTGGCGGGGCGCCGCACCGCGCGCGCTGGTCATGCACGCCGACCCGCTGGCAGCCTATGCCTATCGCTGGTTCCAGCCGCTGGCCAGCCAGCCAGTGATCGACCGCGGTTTCGGCTGGTTCTGGCGCCATCTTCTTCGGCTGGACCAGCGCTTCGATACCATCATTAGCGCCAATTCCAGCCTGTCGCAGCGGCTGATCGATGGCGGTCTCCAAGGAGTCCGAACCGAGCCGATGGGGGTCGAGCCGGGGATTTTCGATCCCGCTCATCGCGATGAAGCGCTGCGTACCGGGCTGCTGTCGCTCTGCTCGCTGGGGCCCGACGCCGTCCTGCTTATAGGCATTGGGCGCCACGCGCCGGAGAAGCGATGGCCCATGGTGATCGATGCCTGCGTAGCGGCCGGCTATGATCGGCCGCTCGGCCTCCTGCTGATCGGCGCAGGCCGGGAGGGTGCGAAGGTTCGTCGCGTGATCAGGGGCAACCCGCATATCCAGCTGCTGCGGCCGCTGGAGAACCGGAACACGCTCGCGCGGGTCCTCGCAAGTGCCGACGGGCTGATCCACGGCTGCGAATCGGAGACCTTTTGCCTGGTTGCGGCAGAAGCGCGCGCTTCGGGACTCCCGATCATCGTTCCCGATCGCGGCGGCGCCTATGATCAGGTGTTGCGAGGCGAAGGAGAGAGCTACAGCGCCGGTAGCGCAGCCGCCGCGGCAGCAGCCATTGGCCGGCTCCTCGACGGCGATTTTGCCTCTTCCCGTGCGCGTGCCGAAACTCAGGCGCGAACCGTGCGGACGATGGATCAGCATTTCGCGGCCCTCTTCGGCCACTATGAAACGCTGATCTCATCCGTCCGACAGGCCGCATGATGAGCACGAGAACGGCGGAGCGCCGCAGGACGGCTGAACAGATGAGGAGCGCTCCTGCGCCGCAGCCAACGAAACGTGCTGCAGACACGTCCAGCCCACTGAGTCTGGATATGTGCGGCTGCATGTCGTTCTGGGCGAGGTTGCTGATCTGGGCTACCCGGAATAACGAGCGTGAGCACAGGATTCGCCACGGGAGCCGATTGTCGCGCATGATGCATCGCGATCGTGTGGAACGCCATCATGTTTGAAAGAGCCAAGGCGGTTCTGGCCATGCCTGCGATGGTGCGCCTGCGTTCCTGGGCGAGCCACGCATTTGTCATTGCCGTGTTGCTATATCTGGCATGGCAACTGCAGCAGATCGGCTGGTCCGATATCTGGTCCGCACGGCCCGCTTCGCCGCTTTTCTACATCCTCGTGCTGGTCGGCTATTTCATTTTACCGGTGGGAGATGCGCTGATCTACCGCAGATTGTGGGGCGCGAGCCTGAAATCCTCCTTGCCCGTGCTCCTGCGCAAGCGCGTGCTCAACGCCGCTTTCATCGGTTATTCCGGTGAGTTGCTGCTCATGCTGTGGGCGCGACGCAACGTCGCTTTGGACGAGCGCCAACTCGCGCACAATATCAAGGACACCAATATCCTGTCCGCCGCGGCATCCGGCGTGATTTGCGCCGCGATGCTGCTCTTCCTGCTTCTCCAGGGCGGAATGGCCGCCTTCTCCGGAAGCACGGCGCTCTATGCCAGCGGCTTCTTGCTGACGCTCCCGGCCTTCGTTTCGCTGATCCTGGCACGGTGGGGGAAGGTGATGCGTCTCGACGGCCCCACAGCTGTGGCCATCTTCATCATTCACAGTCTGCGGCTGCTGGCTGGACAGGTCGTCCTGATCCTGCAGTGGTGGCTTGTCTTTCCCGCGGCGAGCTTCAACACGCTGACCCTCCTGCTCGCGCTGCAGATGGTGATCGGGCGGCTCCCGCTGCTGCCCAATCGTGACCTGCTGTTTGTGGGGATGGGGATCAGCGTGTCGCATAGCCTGGCCCTGCCGGAGGCGAGCTTCGCGAGCGTGCTCGTGACGAGCAGCGCTCTCCAGCAAATCTTCCATCTCCTTATTTACCTGCTGACTTTCTCCAAGCCGGCGTCCAGGCTTGCTGCGGCCTGATGCGTGTCCTCGTCTGGGCCACCCATCTTCAGACGGATATTTTGGCGGTCGCGGCTTATCTGGATAGGTCGCCCGACGTGGATCTGCTGATTGTTACGCCGGGGGCTGAGGTTTTTCTTCGCGAACCCTATGCGCGCCTGAAGCCTTTCTCGGCGCCTGTACTTGATCGCGACGATCCTGCCACGCACGACAGGGTGATGGCGTTTCGCGCCGATATTGCCGTAGCCGACAATCATGTGCCGCCCAGGGGTTATGCGCCGCGGCTGTTCTATATGTGGCATGGTCTTGGCTGGAAGGCGCGCAGCCGGCTCGATTTGCACGTTTTCTATCATCAGGTGCAGCAGCTTACCGGCGTAGACCCGCGCACGCCCAATTCCAGTTTCCTAGCGCAATGTTATGGGCCGACCGATCAGGAATGGCGGGTCTCCAATTGGGGGCTGCCGCATTCCGCCTGCGCGCCGGTAGGCATGGCGTTCTCGGATCTGCTGCTGCAGCCTCCCTATTCGAAGCAGGACATCGCATCCGAGTTCCGCATCGACGTCATGCGACGAAAGACCGTCGCGCTGGCAATCACATGGCACTATGCCGGCATATTCGCGCGGCAGCCCAAATTCGGCCGGCTGGCAGGATCGATATCGTCCTGGCATGCCTATCAGAACGACCTCAGATTTTTGCGGCGAACGATCGAGCTTGTGCAGAAGCGCGGGGCCAACCTGCTGATCTGCCTGCACGACCGGCACCGTTACGATCCCCGGTTCCTGGAGATGGTGTACTCAGTCGCCGGAGAAAGCGACATGGTCGAGATCCGCTTCAAGAGCGAGCATCCCGACAACCTTGCTGACCTGCTCGTCGCGGACGTCATGATCTCGAACCTGTCGTCGTTCATCAGCTATTTCTATGTGCTTGGCCGTCCTGCCATCCACATTCTCCCCGCGCAGGGTGACGTGGTCGAACGTGCCACCATGCTTTTCTCGCGATTCAGGATGAATATGCGGGTGCGCACCGGCTCGGCGTGGATGCTGGATCCGCGCGACGTCGGGGGGTCGGTGGCGACCAGTGGCGACGAGGCTCTCCAGCAGCTCAAGGCAGCGCTGCACGAACCTAGCTTCGAAGAGAAAGCGACAGCTTGGTTGAGGCGTCATGTCCCGCTGGTCGATGGCAAAGCGGCTGAGCGCGCGCATCATTTTCTTCGGCAGATGGCGGGCGGCAAAGACCATCATGAGCTGAGCCAGTTTTCCTCCGGCTGAGTGATGCCGTTCCTCTCGACAAGCCTTTGGGCTTCATCGGCGAGCCGCATGTGAACATATTTGAACTCAATCGACAGCTTGACGGGATTGGAGCAAACTCCGTCCGGTGAACACGCGGCCCGATGAAATCGAACGCCCGAGGCCCGAGGCGTTTCTGCGCGAGGCGGCGCAGGAGGGGCGCGGCCGCCTGAAGGTCTTCCTGGGCGCGGCGCCGGGTGTCGGCAAAACCTACGAGATGCTGTCCGAGGGGGCGTCGCGCCGGAGAGGGGGCGTCGACGTCGTCGTGGGCGTCGTAGAAACCCACGGCCGGACGGAGACCGAGGCTCTTACGCGCGACCACGAAATCGTCCCGCGCCGCGAGGTGGATTATCAGGGGCGGCAACTGACCGAAATGGACGTGGACGCCATCCTCGCACGGGCGCCGCAGCTCGTCCTCGTCGACGAACTTGCACATACCAATGCGCCCGGAAGTCGGCATCCCAAACGCTATCAGGATATTGAGGAACTGCTCGACGCCGGGATTGATGTTTATTCAACGGTCAACATTCAGCATCTCGAAAGCCTGAACGATGTGGTGGCATCGTTCACGCGCGTTCGCGTTCGGGAAACGGTGCCGGATCGCATCCTGGAAAGCGCCGAGATCGAGGTGGTCGACATCCCGCCCGATGAGCTGATCGAACGGCTCAAGGAAGGCAAGGTCTATATCCCGCACGAGGCGACGCGGGCGCTCAATCACTTTTTTTCCAAATCGAACCTATCCGCGCTTCGCGAGCTGGCGCTGCGGCGGGCGGCGCAGGCGGTGGACGCGCAGATGCTCGATTATCTGCGCCAGCACGCGCTGGCCGGAACCTGGGCGGCGGGGGAAAGGGTGGTCGTGGCAGTCAATGAACTGCCGGAAGCCGAGCTGCTGGTGCGCGCCGCCAAAAGAACCGCCGACGCGCTCAGCGCGCCATGGACCGCCGTCCATGTCGAAACCCCGCGAAGTCGATTGCTGAACGAGGAAGAGCAGAAGCGGCTGGGAAGCGTGCTCAATCTTTCCAGCCAGCTTGGCGGATCAGTGGCATCCATACCCGCATCGTCAGTCGTCGCCGGGATCAAATCCTACGCGGCCGAGGCAAGAGCGACTCATCTGATCGTGGGGAAATCTTCGCGGTCCCGCTGGTTCGAGCTGCGCCATGGGTCGATCGTGGACCGGCTGGTTCGCGAAACGCCGGGTGTCGCGGTGCAGGTGCTGCCGCTCGGCGTTGTCCCGGCCCGGCCACGAGGGGGGATCAATCGCGATCGTAACTGGGGCGATCCGAAAGGCTATGCTCTGACCGTGCTCATGACGGCGGCGGTCACTGCGTTCGGCAGCGCACTCTTTCACATTCTCAACCTGGCCAATGTGGCGCTGCTCTATCTGCTGCCCGTGATGTTTGCGGCGAGCCTGTTCGGGTTACGGGCGGGGATCTTCGCCGGGCTGGTCTCGACCCTTGCCTACAATTTTTTCTTTCTGCCGCCGACCGGCACGTTGACCGTCAGCAATCCGGAAAACATTATAACGATCATCGTGTTGCTGGCCGTCGCGGTCGTCACCAGCCAGTTCGGTTCCCGCCTGCGGGCGCAGGCCGACCTTGCCGCCACCAGCGCCAAACAGAATGCCGCATTGGCGGGCTTCGTGCGGCAGCTCACGGCAACCAACAATGATGAAGAGCTGATGCAGGCGATTTGCGCCGAGATTGCGCGCCTTTTCAATGTGCGTGCCGTCTTGCTGGTGAATGGTGAAAATGGACCGGAGCTTCGCGCGGCTTTTCCGCCCGAGGACCGGCTCGACACGATTGAGATGGCGGCGGCGCAATGGGTGCTCGAGCGCGGGCAATCGGCGGGGCGCGGTTCGGACACGCTGACGGCATCGGACTGGCTTTTCCATCCGCTCAAAACCTCGGGCCAGATCCTGGCCGCCATCGGGCTGGCGCGCGACGATGGCCGCGATCCAGTGCGTTCCGATCAGATCGGGTTGCTGATGAGCCTGCTGGACCAGGCGACGTTGGTGTTGGAGCGGGTACGGCTTCAGGACGAGATGCGCGATATCGCGCAGCTCAAGGAGCGTGACCGGTTGCGCGCGGCGCTGTTGTCGTCGGTCAGCCACGATCTTCGGACCCCGCTCACCGCCATCCTGGCGGCGATTAACGAAATGCGCGGCAAAGCACCGGTTGAGCTGGTGGACACGGTCGAGAGCGAGGCGCAGCGCCTCAACCGCTTCGTGGCCAATCTGCTCGACATGGCAAGGGTGGAAGCAGGCGCGCTCAAGCTCAATATCGAGCCGGTCGATCTGACCGACGCCATTGCCTCTGCAGTGCATGACACCCGCCGTATCCTCGGCGACCATCCGATCACGCTCAACGTTTCGCCAGAATTGCCGCTGGTCCGGGTCGATCCGCAGCTCTTTCATCACTGCCTGATGAATTTGCTGGACAATGCCGGCCGCTATGCAACGCCGGGAAGCCCTATCACCATCAGCGCCGCGCGCGCGCCAGGCTTGCTCACATTGTCCGTAACCGACATTGGGCCCGGGCTCCCGGACGGAAAGGAACAGGAAGTGTTCGAGACGTTCAGGCGGCTTGAAGGGTCCGATCGTACCAAAAGCGGCACCGGGCTGGGTCTTGCGATCGTGAAGGGTTTTGCGGAAGCGATGGGTCTGGCAGTCGAAGCCAGCAACCGGCCAGATCGCAGCGGGGCATGCTTTGATATCCGTTTCCCGGAGCCGCTTCTCGTTCGCGAACAGCTCCAAGGCGCGAACGGGTGACGGCGGCTCCTACCGTCCTGATCGTCGATGACGAGGCGCCGATCCGGCGGCTGCTGCACGGCACGTTGACACGCGCGGGCTTCGCAGTCTCCGAAGCAGCATCGGCGCGCGAGGCGGTGGAACGGCTTGGCAACGAGCCCGAGGCCGTGCTGCTCGATCTCGGCCTGCCGGACCGCGAGGGGATGGAGCTGGTGCCCATCATTCTCAAGCAAAGCAAAGCCGCCGTCATCGTCATTTCCGCGCGCGAGGCGACCGACCAGAAGGTGCTGGCGCTCGATCTCGGCGCAACCGATTATGTTACCAAGCCTTTTGATACCGACGAGCTGCTTGCGCGGCTGAGGGCAGCGCTCCGTAATCGCCTGACCGCAGGCGGCGGCCGTTCTCATATCGAGGTGGGCGACGTGGTGATCGACCTGCTCAATCATCGCATCACCAAGGCTGGCAGCGAGGTCCATCTCACGCCCAAGGAATTCGATGTGATCGCCGAGCTTGCCCGTTTTCCCGGACGGGTGATAACCCATCAGCAGCTCCTGGCGGCCGTATGGTCCAACGATTATGACCGTCACATCGAATATCTGCGGGTCGTGATCCGCAATATCCGCCAAAAGCTGGAGGATGATCCGGCCCAGCCGAAGCTGATCGTGAACGAGCTTGGCGTCGGCTATCGGCTGGTGGGGATCGACAACTAAATTTCGATCTGGGAGCCCAACTCAACCACGCGGTTGGTGGGCAGCTTGAAATATTCCATCGCGCTGGTCGCGTTGCGCATCATCCATGCGAAAAGCTGTTCGCGCCAAAGCGCCAATCCGGGATGATCGGTCGCGATCAAGGTCTGCCGGCTCAGGAAGAAGCTGGTATCCATCATCGAAAAGGGCGTGCCGCATGCGTCGACCTGGCCCAGCATCTCAGGGATATTGATGTCGTCCATGAAACCGACATGAAAGAAGATACGATAGAGACCCGCACCGACGGCCACCACGCGGATCCTTTCAGCTCCGACTATGTGCGGCACCTGTTCGGTCACGATGGTGAGAATGATAACGCGCTGGTGAAGCACCTTGTTGTGCTTGACATTGTGCAGCAGCGCCGAGGGGATGCCGTCCGGGGCGGCCGAGAGAAACACGGCTGTTCCGGCGACCCGCTCGAGCTTCGGCGCCGCGGTTTTGACGAATAGGTCGATCGCCATCGATCCTTCGGCGAGCCGCTCGCGCATGAGCTTTCGTCCCGCAGCCCAGGTCGTCAAAAGGGTGAAAGCGATCGCCGCGACCAGCAGCGGGAACCAGCCGCCATCTGGAATCTTGGTCAGGTTCGAGGCGAAATAGGCGGCGTCGACGATCAGGAACGTTCCCGTCACCAGCGTCGCCACGATCGGGTGCCAGCGCCAGACCGTCCAGGTCAGGACGCCGACCATGCAGGCGGTGATGAACATCGTACCGGTGACGGCGATCCCATAGGCCGCAGCAAGGTTGGATGAGCTGTGGAAGCTCAGAACCAGCAGGATGACCAGGACCAGCAGCCCCCAGTTGACCAGCGGTACATAGATTTGTCCCGCCGCAGTCTCGCTCGTGTGGTCAATCCGCATGCGCGGCAGGAATCCGAGCTGGATTGCCTGCTGGGTAACCGAATAGGCCCCTGAGATGACCGCCTGGCTGGCGATGATCGTGGCGATCGTCGACAGGATCACGAGCGGAAGCCTCGCCCATTCCGGCGCCATCAAGAAGAACGGGTTTTCAACCGCGTGCGGCTGCGCCAGCAACAGCGCGCCCTGGCCCATATAATTGAGCATCAGGCACGGAAAGGCGATGGCAAGCCAGGACAGGCTGATCGCGTGGCGCCCGAAATGCCCCATGTCGGCATATAAAGCTTCCGCACCTGTCACGGCGAGAACGACCGAGCCGAGCGCCAGAAAGGCGAGCGGGGGGTTCAGCGCGAAGAAACGGAAGGCCCAGACCGGATTGACGCTCCCAAGAATTTCGGGGTGCCTCATCAATGCACCGAACCCCAGGACCGCCAGCACGAGAAAATAGACGACCATGATCGGGCCGAACAGGACCCCGACCCGTGCCGTGCCGTGAAACTGGATGGCAAACAAGCCAGCCAGGATGAGCACGGAAATGGGAATCACGAAATGCCCAAGTCCTTGCTCAACGACCGTCAAGCCCTCCACTGCGGAGAGAACCGAAATGGCCGGGGTGATGATCGCATCGCCATAGAACAAGGCCGTCGCGAGCACGCCGAGCATGATCAGCCCGCCGCTCCATCGCAGCTTCACCGATCGCGTGATGAGTGCCAGCAGGGCGAGACTGCCGCCTTCGCCACGATTGTCGGCCCGCAGGATGATCAGGACATATTTGATCGTAACCACGATCGTCATCGTCCAGAAAATGAGCGACAGCACGCCGAACACATGCAGCCGATCCACCGGCAGCCTGTGATGCCCGATGAAGCTTTCCTTCAGCGCGTAGAGCGGTGAGGTGCCGATATCACCGAAGACGACGCCCAGCGCGCCCAGCGCCAGCGCGGGAAGGCGTCCGTGCGGCTGAGGCGTGGCGGCGGAATTTGCGTTGGCCGATGGAGGGGAGACCCTGATGTCCAGATCGATTGACCTTATGCAGCGCTAGCCGGCGATGCGCCGCTACATGATATATTTTCGAGATGCAAAGCATGGCCCGCGCATATGTTTTCCATATGTTTGAGTTGAGGCCACCCGTGTGAAGCGCGCTAACGCCTCGTTCGCCAGCGGCTCGAGACCGCCACTTCGTCAAATATATGGGCGCCCAAGCACAGCATCGCGCTCCCGGAGCTGGCGGCCGCGAACGCTACGAGGGCGAGGATATAATCAAGCACGCTGGCCACGTGGCCTTGCATATGAGCAAGATAAAATAACGCGTAGGTCATGGCGGCGCTAAGCGCGATGAGCAGCAGGCCGATCAATCTGAGGCCGAGATCGGACGGCAGTTTCTTGCCATCGCGGCGAGATTGCATGCTGCGACGATCATGTTCGTCGCGTGCCACCGCTTCTTCGGTTCTTCCATCCGGCAGCGATGCCGCGTCATTGGCACTTGCCAGGACATCGTTGCGGAAAGGATCCTGGCGGCCTGGTGCGCCCGGTAAATGCAGCACCGGGGCGCCATAAGCTCCCGAGTAACTGGCTCGAAATTTCGTTTCCATGACGCACGCCTTATTGGGACAGCCGCGAATCTATGGGCGGCGGGATATGGAATCGAGACGACCAAATCCGACGCCGCATAGTTTTGGCATAAGTTCAGACGCGACTGGCGGATGCCGAGCGCTTGCGGGCTCAGGCCAAACCGACTCCGCCTTAAGATCGGCTGACGGCCATCTGTTCAGCACCGCACATTGGTGAACCTGAAGGCGATTTCCTCGTTGTTACAAGTCGATACGGGTCGAGCCGCGATGACAGTACTTACCGCAACCCTCTCGCGTGTCCTTGTCGAGCGAGGCACGGTATTAACGATCGATGGTACGCCCCGACCCAATGATATGCTGCGTATCGTCCATGAGAACGGCACACATTCAGCAGCATTCGTCGAGGCTCTCGCCGGCGATCGCCTGGTATTGATGCTTCTTGGAAATCGCGCTGCATTTCGGTGTCAAGCAGGCGAGAAGGGCGGATCAACGTGGGTTGCAGACTAGGCCGGTTCCATCCCAAATCATCAACAGCCGCACTGCCTCTCCTTAGGCTGATGCGTCCGCCCGACCAGCGGAACCTGGACTGGTCGGGCGGACGCCAGGATCAGATTAAGTCATGCGCTTGTTAGCGTTGAGGAGACAGATCATAGTCTCTGTATAGTAATAACGAACAATAACGCTGGTATTTTAGCGAGGAAAATCGTTACGCTTGCTATACGTAATTCTACCTACGAGAGGTGATAATAGAGGTTTATCTAACGTTATCCGTCAAATGGTCATCATCAATTAACGAAACCCAGCTATCATGCGTGACATCTGGAGAAGGACTGATGACTATTCGTGTTTTGGTGGTCGACGATTCCCTCACAATAAGGGCGATGGTCGAACAGGTGCTCAAGGGGGAGCGCGAGCTCGAAGTTGTTGGCTTGGCCTGCAACGCGCAAGAGGCCGAAGCCTGTATTGGCCGCCTCCATCCTGACGTGATCACGCTCGACATCGCAATGCCTGGCATGGATGGGCTGCAATTTCTGACCGATGTGATGGAGCATCACCCTCGGCCGGTCGTGATGGTTTCTTCCTTGACGGGCGCGGGCGCCGCAGCCTGCGAAGAGGCTCTGTCGCGCGGAGCGGTTTCCTGTTTTCACAAGTCGCATATCGTGTCGAAAGCCAAGGACTTCATCAAGACAATCAAGGCCGCTCATCGGGTGAAGCAGACGCAACCCGAGCGCTTCTATCACAAGACCTGTCCGAATTGATCGCGCGCGGTTCCGACCACCGAATTCGCAGTCAAAATGCCGAGATCCCAAACCAAGCGGACTCACAACGCAAAGCCTCACCCTACGGCGAAACGAGAATGCAACCATTGGTGGTGGACGCACCAGGCCTCGAACCCGGGACCTGCTGATTAACAGGCCACCACATGGGTTCTACGAAGTTCCATGGTCATGACATCAAAGACTTAACTGTCATGTTGTCTTTCTCAATCTCGCGATATTTCGTCCAAATGCCACGGTAGGTGGCAGTCGAGGCCCGAAAACCGAGGGGAACTAACGGATCGAGGTACGCTATTTTGGCGATCAAGAAGACCACTGCGCTCACATCTAAACTCGATCTCATCATCAATGCCTGCGACATGACCCATCATTTGGACGATGGCGACCTGATGCTTGGAACAACCGCTAAGGATCTAGCTTTTCAGACCCCAAGCTTGCGCAAACGCATCGAGCCTGTCCAGATAGACTTGGCGCTCCGATTGTGGAATCCACGCAGCATTGAAGGCGTTGCGTTCGATCTGGATCAGTTCCTGTTTTGTCAGCCAAGGGGCCAATTACCAATAGTTAGCTTCCGGGAAGGCCGGTCAAGCTGATATGCGGCAGCCATCGCTTCTTGCCCGCGCAGACGGGCCTGCCAGTGCGCAGCCGGACAGTTGTGTCGTGAGGACGTTGCAGCACTCGTCAGGCTCCGGTCACTTCCGAGGCGCCTTAATCGTATGCCAGCGTTCGATTGAATGTTCGGTGTATCCCCGTTATCCATCGGTGTAGAGCGAGCAATGCGGGTCGTTGGAACGAGGGAGAGATCATGCCGAGCCATCGACGTCCGATCTTGCAGCTGATCTCGCGGCGTTCGACGCGTTGGTTAGCCGCTTCTGGTATGCATTTCGCCGACATGGCCTCTGACCTCCGTTCGACGTTGTCCGACCGTCAGATCAAGCTGACCGGGGATGGCCGCCCATGATCCTCACGCGTCGCAATGCCCTGACCGGTATCGGGCTTGCCGGCCTTAGCCTTACCTCGTTCGTGCCTGCTTTGGCGCGCGGCGAACGAGTCCACGCCGCCGGCAACCCGATCATCCCCGGCCGCGGCGTCTGCGATCCGCAGGTCCGCGTGTGGGACGGCGAGGCGTGGCTCTACGCCACCCACGACGCCGATCCCGCTGCCACGGGTTTCGTGATGCGCGACTGGCAGATTTGGCGTTCGCGCGACCTGGTCGACTGGTACCACGCCGGCACGCTGCGACCTGAGCAGACCTATTGGGGCAAGCCCAGCGACCAGTGCTGGGCGACCGACGCTACGCGCAAGGACGGGCGTTACTATCTGTATTTCTCGCGCGGGCCGAAGGAGATCGGAGTGGTCGTCGCCGACCATCCGGCGGGGCCGTGGCGCGATCCGATCGGCAAGCCGCTGATTGCCGAAGGGCTGGTCAAAACAGAGGCGCGCGATCCCGGCGTCCTTCAGGACACGGATGGCGCGAACTACCTCGTCTTCGGAACGTTTCAGTATTTCGTCGCGCGGCTTGGCGAGGACATGGTCTCGCTGGCCGAGCTGCCGCGCCCGCTGAAGGTTGAAAAGGCCATCGGCCCTTATGCCAAGGGCCTGACCGACGACAAGCCGTTCCTCCACCGCCGCGGCGACCTCTACTATCTGTCGTGGGGAAGCTATTATGCGATCGGACGCAGTCCCTACGGTCCGTTCGAAACGCAAGGCTCCGTGCTGAGCGCGGCAACGACCGACCCCGAACTGCGTCTCGTGCGCCCGGGCGTACGTTACGACCAGTTGAATTACGACCGGCACGGCAGCTTCTTCGAATTGAACGGCCAATGGTATTTCGCCTGCAACGACCAGGCAACGCCGGGGGCGACGGAGCATTACCGCAACAGCGTGATTTCCTACGTCCATTACCGGGCCGATGGTACGATCGCCCCGGTCCGCCTCGATACGGTCGGCGTCGGCCAGTACGACGCGCGCCGAGGAATAGCGGCGGCGGACTTCTTCGACGCGCGCGGTGGCGCGGTTGCGCATCGCGGTGGCGACACGTTCGTGCTCGACCTCTCTCCCGGCGGGTTCGCCCGCTATCCTGGAGTGCGCGGCGTCACCGGCGTGCTCACGATCATGGCGGACGGGCCGCTGGAGATCCGGCGCGGGAACGCGCAGGGGCGTTTGCTGGGGCGCGGGCAGGGGCGGGTTGCACTGGCTGGCGCCCGTGCCACCGAGAATCTATGCCTCGTGAATATCGGGTCGGCGCCGATCCAGGTCGACCGGCTCACCTTTGAAGGGGCCTGATGCGCAACGGCTCGCGGCCCTCGCCGCTGCCACGATGCTGGTCGGTCCGGCTTCCGCCTCCTCCTAGCTCGACATCCTTCTGGGCGTGCTGGACGATGTCGGCTTTTTCAACCTAGGCGCATTCGGGTCCGAAATCCGCACTCACGCGCTCGACGCGCAAGCGCTCATGCCCGGTGAGCCCGCGCTATGGCACCTAGATGATACGCGCTCGGCTTTGGGGTTCGCTTGAAAGTCGCTCGATCGACGGCGACCAGGCCGAATGCCGGCTTATACCCGGAAGTCCATTCGAAATTGTCGAGCAGCGACCAGTGGAGATAACCGAGGACGGGCACGCCGTCCCCGATGGCGCTCAGCAACCCGGCCAATGCGCCGTCGATATAGCGGATGCGCTGCTTGTCATCCTTCGTGTTGATACCATTCTCGGTCACGCAGACAGGCTTGCCGGTCTTCTCATGCGCGTAGCGCACCATGTTTCCCAGACCCGCCGGATAAAATTCGTCGCCGCCTCCGTTCCTCTCGGCTTCCGGGGGCGCCGGTACCGGTCCTTTGGCGTCGATGAGCGTACGACCGTAGTTCTGCACGCCAGTGAAATCGCCGGTCTTCCGGATCGCCTCTAGCCAGGGCCCATAGGCGTCACTGCGGGCTTCCTCGACGCGACTGTTCGCTCCCTTGCCCTGGAAATCGACCATGGAAAGGGTGACCCCGACAGGGAGGCCACTCCGTTCGGCCTTGATCGCGCCATAAGCGGCCTCATGCGCTGCGATCAAGTTCGGGCGCATCTCGCGCGAACCGCCTCCCATCGATGTGACAAAGCGATTGGAACCGGTGGCCTTCGCCGCAGCCGCGGTCATTTGCTCGGCGATCGACTTGATCTGCCCCATCATCGCGTCCATGCCCGGCATCCAGTCGACGACTTGGAGCCCGTTGGGCTCGTTGAGCGTCATCGCGATCTCTATTCCGGCAGCAAGATGCTTGGCCGCCCGAGCGCAGAAGCGCGCGAAGAGCTGGGGCGAGTCTGCGTTGCTCCAACCTCCGGCGGCCGCGAACCAGCGCGGGCAGGCCCAATGATTGAAGGTGACTGCCGGCTTTACGCCGTTCCGGCGGCAAGCGTCGATAACGCGTTCGTAATGATCGAGCTCAGCGTTCGAGAACACGCCGGCCTCCGGCTCGATCCGGGCCCATTCCAGAGAAAAGCGATATGTATCGAGCCCGAAGGATTTCAGGAGCGCGATGTCCTCCTCGTATCGATGATAGGAATCACAGGCATCCCCTGAGCGCTCGGCGAAAATCGTCGGCTTCACATGCTCGAGCACCCACAGATCAGCCCCGACCGCATTACCTTCGATCTGATAGCCGGATGTTGCAGCACCCCACATGAAGCCCGCCGGATACGTCGCTTTGCGATTGCCGCTCGCCGGTGCGGCGGCAGCCACAGCTTCGGCCAGCCCGGATGCCGCGACAGCGGCTGCCGCGGTCAACAGGGATCGTCGCGTTATTGTGCTATCGCGCTCCATTGTCGGTCTCCTTCAAATCAGTCCCATGCGCAACCACCCCGTTCAAGGGAGAATCGTCCTGCATCATCGCTGCACGCGCTTGGCGCTCAGGCGGCACCGGGCCGACGCCGGCGTTAGGCAAATCTTGCGCCACCGGGTCATCCTTGTCCTCCAAAGGCATTTATTGATAAGGGTTCGAACCCTTGGCATTCATGCATTCTGCTTCGGTCGATAAGGGCGGCATCTCTCCAGATATGCGTAAGCTTATCGGCGCTAAGTCATAATGTACAATCACAAGGTTGCACAATTAACACGGCTTTGCGTAGGCGGTGTGCCTGCCGTTTATCCGGCTGCAAAGGCGAGGCTCGCCGGCCTGATCGCTGGCGCAGGGGTCGCTGCACCTTCGTTGCCGCGGATAACCGCGCGAATCAGCTTGCTACCGGCCGCCGGTTCGGGGTGCTCAACATCTCGATGATGTGACGCGCCAGTTTCTGGGGGCGGTGGCGACACGCCGATCTCGGGCAGGCGCGTGGTCCGGGCCGACACCAGGGATTTTGCGGAGCAGTTGATAGTCGCCATGTTCGGCAAGCCTGGCATGGGCGAGCCGCTCGATCTCGTCGCTCTGTTGGATAAGGCTGCGGCCCTGCGCGATGACCATGCGGAACATGGTCGCCCGCCCAACATAATGATCATGCAGATGCCGATCATCCAATCTGGCGCGCATATTTGCGCAAGAGATAGGAAGGCGTGCAACTCCATGCATGACAGAAGCTGTTCACATGGAAGTCGTTATACGGCGCTACGCGCGGGTTGTCCGGCGCATAGGCTTCCCAGAACGTGTCAGCTCCGGCCTTCAGCATGCCACCCCAATAGGCCCGCATCATCTTGAGTGCCTCTGAGTTGTGACCAGCAACGAACAGGGCCTCGGTGACATAGTGGGTCAGGTAAGGGGTGCGGGATTGAATGACGTCGGGGTGGCGAAGCGCGTTGAGGAGCGCGGCAGACTGCATTTTGCGTGTGCCAACGCCTGCCAGGGTCATCCATGCCTGGGAGGCCATTGATATCTGTCGCTTGCTTCCGCTGGTGAAAAGCTGCATTTCTGAGGACCAGAAAGCTTTTATTGCGGCGGCTTCGGCTCGTGCGATGTCCCCAGGAAAATCGCTAACCTCTGCTAAAAGGCCAAGCTTTTTGGCCAGCGTCATCACGCGCTTCAAGGCATAGATGTAGACGGCATGGATCGCGGCGTCGCGGTTGAGCTTTGGATTCCAGTCAATGAAGGCCGTAACACCCTTTGCGAACCTTATCCCACCATCTTCACCAATCATTTTACCAACAAGACGGACTTGCGCGAGCGCGATCGACCACAGTTCACGACCGAATGCCAGATCGTTCGTCGCATCGACATAATCCGCCAAGGTGACGGAGAAGAGGGCACTGTAATCCAACATGAATTCCGGCGCCTGCATGGGTCGAGGGTATTCGAAGACGTTGGCCGGCAGCAGGCTATCCTCGCGAGGGAAAGCTGCGAGGAGATATAAGGATCGCTTTACAAGATCATTATTGGGAAAGGTCACATAGCTCGTCAGCGCCTGGAGCCGAAGATCACCCGTCCACAACCTTTGGTCCCGCCTCGGGCCATCCTCGAAGACAGTCTGCATGCAGTCGCGCAGGGTCGCGGCGGCCACGCGGTCCATTTCATGCAGGTCCGCCGGCAATCGCTTCGGGAGAGCGGGAACCGTTCCCGTCGCTGATGTCAACGCATGCGCCCGGACATTACGCAACGCGATCTTACGCCCGACTGGTAAGCCGAGAAGTTCGATCTTCACGAAACGAAAGGCATAGCGCCTCGGCAGACGGACAGACGAGGGGACAAGGTCTATTGTCACGACCTCTTCCGGCAGCCAGCTTTCGGACAACCATCCTTTGTAGGGGTAGAAGGGCTCTGCTATATCGGGGATGACTTCACCAAAGGTGAAGCGAAGCCGGACAGGCGCGCCTATCGCTTCGCCGATATTCTCGATGTCGAAGGACAGGTGGCCGACGCGATGCCCCCCAAAGTCGATGATGAGGGTATCGCCTTTCTTCAGCAATCGGGATGCGATAGCGTCGGCATCTCCGACTTCCTCGATCCGCCAGCCTAGCGCCTGTGCAGCATCCTTGACGGGACTTACCAAGGCGAGTGGCGTTTGGACAAACTCGTTAAGGCTTGGCTTTAGTTGCTCGGCTTTTTCCAGGAAGGACTGACTAGCTGATGAGGTCAACGACGGGATCGGCTGCGCTGACACCGAGACGGGGGCCAAAGCCATCGCCACCGCGCCATGGGGAACGGCCGACAACAAGTTTCGCCGCGTTATCTCCATCATAACCCTCAACTTTCATCGCTTTTATCAAACCAGATCACGCGCACCGGCAGTTAGGGACGGTGGCGTTAGAGCCGGAATTGAACTGAAGGGGCGGTTACCTGGCCTCAACCAGCTCGATCAGTGCAATGCCTTCGGGCGGCAGGTCGATCGAGAGCGTGCCGCCTTTGCCGAGCTGCCGCGTTTCGGGAGCGGCGATTTCGGCGGATGCGCGAATCTGTTCCACCTGCGCGGGCGTCGGATATTGTGGCGAGCCGAGCTTGCGCCACATCGGGAAGGGTGAGCCCCGTTCCATGTCGACATAGCTGATCCGCGAGGCGGCCCCCGCGGCGGCGCCACGAAAGACGATGTCGAGCGACTTGGACACGCCCGACACGGTGCGCGTGCTGCTCATCCCGGGAAGACCCGCGGGCTGCTGCACATCGGCGAGGTTCCAGACCATGACGGAAGCGCCCTCTGCCGTGCGCGAAGCGAGCGCGGGACCGGTCGATGCCAGACGGCGCGTGCCCAGGCGGTTCATCAGCTTATAAGTGTTGAACTGCGGCTTTGCGATGCTGCCGCGCGCCAGCATGCCCCAGCCATTGTCGCCTTCCTTCAGAATGAAGTCGAGTACCGCGACTTCCTCGTAGCAATTGCTCATCGTCCATTGCGACATGGCATGACAATAGGACAGGCAGTTGGTGACGACATGGGCGATCATCGCCGGGCTGTCCGACGACCACTCGGACAACCACAGTTCTGCGCCCTTGTAGCGGGTCGCGTCTATCTGGCGGCGGACCATCTGCATCGCGGCCGGGATCACCTGATTTTGCTTGAGCGCGCGATCCTGGCCAAAGACATGTTTTTGGTCATCGCCCGGATAAAGATGCGTACTCACAAAATCGAGCGGACAGTCGTTTTTGGCGCAAAAAGCGAGGAAAGGCTCGATCCATTGAACAGCCGATGTCGATGGGCCGCCGACTTTTAAGGCCGGATCGACCGCCTTCACGGCAGCAGCGGTTGCTTTGTAGAGCTGAAAATAATCGGCCTGCGTGCCGGAGAAGAAGAAGACCAGATCCGGTTCGTTCCAGACCTCGAAATACCATTGGCGCACCTGTTCGCGGCCATAGCGGTCCACCAGATGCTGGACGAAGGCGGTGATGAAGGCGGACCAGTCGGCGAGCGAGGTAGGGGGCGTGATGTTGGCGCCGTAAAACCCGAACTTTCTGGTCCCGCTCGCCAGTTTGCGCGGCATGAAGCTCAGTTCCACGAAAGGCTGGACGCCGCGGGCGAGGATACCGTCATAGACGGCGTCGACGTTCTGGAAATTGGGCTTCGCGCCGGCGCTCCACACGCCAAGCTCATCGGCGAAGATGCCGTGGAAGCGGACACGCTCCAGCCCTGCCTCCTTGTGGAAGCGGTCGAGATCCTTGCGCCAGTCCTCCCGCAAGGTTATCGCGGCGCGGTCGGATCCGGCGCAGCGCGACCAGATATGATCCAGCGGACCGATCTCGCGTCGCAGATCGACGGTTACCGTCTCGCGATTCATTTGAGCGAAGGCGGGACGACCCAGGGCGGTCGCTGTCGTCAACACCGCGCCCGCTTTGACAATGTCGCGTCGCTTCCACATTTCCTCTCTCCCAATCTGCTTCTAGTTCGATCCGTCCCATAGTTATCGACACAGCGGCTATGGACGAACCTCACGATGGCTCATCGCGACATATGAGGTCTGGGCAGCGTCTCCAGCATCGTGGGCAACGTCGATCCCATATCGTCCTTCACGAACGCTCCATCTCTGCAACTTCTGGTCGAATTCCCCGATTAACCGGGGATCAGCGGTGATGGTCACCATCGTCGATTCTCCAGCTTTCAGATAGGGCTTAGTCCACCCGACCAAGCGTTTGGTGCGTCCCGGCGGCGAGGCATAGCCCTGTGGAACGTCGGCCCCATCACGATCCCCAATATTTGTTACGCGAAATCGGACCTTGAGTTGACGCCCGCCGGTCGCCTTCAATCTGTCATAGCGGAATGCCGAATAGCTCAGACCATAGCCAAAGGGATAAAGGGGCTTCGCGCCGGTTTTTTCGAACCAGCGATAGCCGATGTCAGAGCCTTCCGGATATTCGACGTCAAAAGGCATTCGGTCTGCCTGAAAGCCGAACGCCCGACGAACCTCGGCACTGGCGCGTGGTATATTCGAACCCGAAAGGACGGGCAGTGGTAGCTGCTCCAATCGGGCGGGCCAGGTTACAGGAAGATGGGCGCCCCAATCAGACATGACGAAACCCTGAAATCCCCAGTCCCGCCTCAAGACGTCCAGAAGCAGGAATTTGTCTTCACAGGCGTAGACGCCGTTGACACGATTGCAGGAGCACATGACCGAACCGGGCTTTCCGATCTCGTTCGCGATTTCGAACGCGAGCAGGTCGGTTTCGCGCATGGTCTGCTCGCTCATGTTGACCGAGTAGACCGCCCGGCGGTTCCCTGGTTGTTGAAAGCGAAATGCTTGACCGTCGAAATGATCTTGTCGCTCTGAATACCTGCAATCGATCGACCAGCGAGTACGCCCGCGAGTAGCGGGTCTTCGCTTATATATTCGAAGTTGCGACCAGCACGCGGGTCGCGGATCAGGTTTGCACCCCCGCCCAGGAGGATGCCGTAACCGGCTCGACACCCGATCGGTCTTTGCCCTAGTGGAAATGTCAGCATCGATCTCCGTCATGGCGGCGCCGAGATGTTCGGTCTGTATCAACATCATCGTAAAGGAATTGCAGGCCCGTCGCTGCACTGCATGTGCTTAGCCGCACGCAATACTGCTATTCCGGCCCTTGAAATCGAACACGGTCGTACAATAAGGAGAGCTATTGGTTGGTGTCAAGCCATGGCGAGGAATGCGCTAGCGCGCGTAGGGGAGTGGATCGAGCGGCGCGAACACTCACAAAGTCGGCGGGTGTTGCCTGTGAGCAGGTCAGGGTTCAACCACCTTGTCATGCTCGCCTTGCTGATCAAAAGAGAGGCTAGCCGATTGGCCTCCCTGGAGGATTGACTTTCGAGACAGGGGCTTGTGCGAAACAGCTCAGCGATGAACAGCTGTGCAGGACCGACCGATTGCATGACCGAAGGAAGACCATGACGATGGATACCCCCATGCAGTTGTCGCGCCGGACGCTTCTGCAGGCATCGACCGTCGCCGGTGCGTTCGGTCTTGCTCTTCCGTCATTCGCCGCGCCGGCGCCTGCTGGTCGAAGGCAGCTTCAGGCCGATTTGCGCGACCAGCCGTTCGACGATGACTGGGCCTTTCGCAAGGGCGACGGGCAGGGCTGGGCTGCTCCGGGCCTGGACGAGGGGGCCTGGCGACACCTCCATCTCCCTCATGACTGGAGCATCGAGGATCTGGCCGACAGCGACCCGGCACTGAACGGGGTGATCCGGGATGCCGATACCGCGCCCCTGTGGCAGAAGGTCACCCGGTCGCCCCGTCTGATCGGCCCGTTCGATGCGCGTCTGAACGACAACCAAGCCTATGCCCATAGCGCAAATGGTGCGCCGACGGCCTATACCGTGGGCGGGATCGGCTGGTATCGCAAACGCTTCACGCTGCCCCCGCTTGGAGCGGATGCGCATGTCGAGCTGGTGTTCGATGGCGTTTATATGAACGCCCAGGTCTGGCTCAACGGCAAGCTGCTGGCCGAGCAGCCCTACGGCTATTCCCCCTTTGCCGTGGATCTGACCCCCGCGCTCAACCGGACGGGCGAGAACGTGGTGGCGGTGCGCGTTGCCAACATTGGCCGCAACAGCCGCTGGTATTCCGGCTCGGGTATCTATCGGCATGTGCGGCTGAACATCGTGCGCGGCGCCAGGTTCGAAGAATGGGGACTGACGGTCACCACGCCCGTGATCACGCCCGAGGCGGCGGGCGTCCAGGTGAGTGCCAGGACCGTGGGCGCCACTCCTGAGACCAGGCTGATAACGCGCATCCGCGACGCGGCTGGGAGGATCGTGACTGAAGCCAGCGTCGCGGTGGCAGACCAAGCCCGGCTGCAGATCGCGCGGCCGCAGCTCTGGTCTCCGGAGAGCCCGACGCTCTATCAAGTGGAGTGCCTGTTGACGGACGGGGCCCAGGTGCTCGATCGCATGATCGCCCCGCTGGGTATCCGCCGGATCGAGGTCGATGCGGTGCAGGGCTTTCGCATCAACGGCAAGCCCTACAAGCTGCGCGGCGGCTGCATCCACCATGACAACGGTCTGCTCGGCGCGGTCGCCGTCGATCGGGCCGAGGAACGCAAGATCGAACTGCTGAAGGCGCGGGGATTCAACGCGGTGCGATCCTCGCACAATCCGTGCTCGCCCGCCTTGCTGCGAGCCTGCGACCGGCTTGGCATAATGGTCATGGCGGAGAGCTTCGACATGTGGCGCGTGTCCAAGAACCCCGACGACTACAGCCAGCATTTCGACGGCTGGTGGAAGCGAGACCTGACCGCGATGGTCCGGCAGGCGGCCAATCATCCCAGCGTCGTGATGTGGAGCATCGGCAACGAAATTCCCGAGCGCGGAGATCGGGACGGGGTGGCTACTGCCAAGATGCTGGCGGACGAGGTGCGGCGTCTCGATCCGACCCGGCCGGTAACCCAGGCCGTGCCCGGCTCAGCCGGGCCGGCGGTCACCCGGGCGGAGGGGAAACCGGACGAAGCGGCGTTCCAGCACCTCGACGTTGCCGGGTACAACTATCGGCTCTCATCCTATGAGCGCGACCACGCCAAGTTTCCCGATCGGGTCATGGTGGGGACCGAAAGCTTTCCTAAGGACGTCGACAAGGTCTGGCGGCTGACCGACGCCTCGCCGTTCATAATCGGCGACTTCGTCTGGACGGCCATGGATTATCTGGGGGAAGCCTCGATCGGCAGGACCGGGCTGAGCGGCGATGCGCTAGGCGGCGAGGAGTATCCGTGGTTCGGCGCGGGCTGCGGCGACATCGACCTGATCGGGCAGCAGCGCCCGCAATCGCTCGCCCGCGATGTGGTCTGGGGAGTGAGCGCGCTCGAAATCGCGGTCCAGCGGCCCATACCGGAGGGCAAGAAGGAAGTGCCGTTCCTGTGGGGTTGGCGCGACGAACTCCTGAGCTGGACCTGGCCGGGTGCGGAAGGGAAAATGCTGTCGCTGTCGGTGTTCAGCAAGGCCGACCGGGTGACCGTCGCCCTGAACGGCAGGGTGATCGCGGATCAGGAAATGGACGCCGCAGCCGGCGCAATCTTGCAGATTCCGGTTCGGTACGAGCCGGGCACGCTGGTGGTCACGGCATTCGCGCGAAGCAAGCAGGTCGGCCGCCGGTCGCTTGAAACCGCCGGACCTCCCGCAACCCTGCGTCTCACGACCGACCGCAAGCGGATCCGCAACCGCCGCGACGACTTGGCCTATGTCACGGTGGAAGTGGTGGACAAGGCGGGACGGCTCGTCCCCGATGCGGTGCAGGTGCTCCGCGCGACTGTTGTTGGTCCGATCGAACTGGCCGCCTTCGGCAATGCCAATCCCCGGGGACTAGCCAGCTTCAACCAGCCGGTTGCAAAGACATGGCACGGCCGCGCCGTTGCGATTCTGCGGCCCACCGGCGATGCCGGCGCAGCCATGATCCAGATCGGAGCTGAAGGTCTGCCGAACGCACGTGCGCGGGTGACTGTCTCTGGCGCCTGAAGGTCAGAGTTGAATGGGAGATCTCTGATTAGGTCGAAGCTCCGGTTCTTGCCCCCGGCGCTGCCCCTTTCTTGGGTGAGCGGAACAAGTGGATGCCCGCTGTTGCCCAAAACCGCCATATTCAGGCCCCTCGGCATTGAACCACACCACCCGGTCGAGACGATCTGAAGCGTGACGCCGCCGACCCGCGCCGCCTCGCTGCGGCTCAAGCCTTCGTAGATCGCCGCCAGCGCCAGGAACTGCCGCACCTGCTTCGCGTCACAGCTCGTCCGAGGCAGCTTGCGCAGCGCCGCCCCGTCATAGTCCGACCGCAACCTCGCAGCCGCCGCCATCGCAAACCTCCAAAAGCCCGCTATCTTGAATTATGTTCGGCCTCGCTTGGGAGTCCCCGTCGTGAGTCAGCCCCTCGGAGAGTTGGTTTGACTCGGTCGTTGGGTGGAAATCAGAACATCCGCCTATCCCGATTCCAACCAAAGCCAACCGTCATGGCTCAATTTGAATGCTTCGCCCGAGCTACCTAGACTAAGCGCGCGGCCGAAGGGCCGTTGCTCGATAAACTTTAGAGTATTGATTTAAAAGGAGGTTTGGTGGACGCACCAGGGCTCGAACCTGGGACCCGCTGATTAAGAGTCTGAGTTTCACAATAAATTATCTTTATTGGGTGAACGCGATCGCGATTGGCTGGATCGACCGCATGACCGTCGAGGAAACCCGCCAGTGGGTGCCGGCCGGCCGGCCCGAGAAGTTCGAGACGCAGATGGAGATGACGCGCGCAATCCTTGACCAGATGGAGGGGTTGGTCCGCTTCCACCGTCCAGGCACGCTCGAGGAGAGGGGCAACCTCGCCGCCTTCCTGGCGTCGGACCATGCATCGTACCTGACCGGCCAAATCATCGACTTCGACGGGGGTGCGACGCTCTGGCGCGGCGTCGATCCACGCGATGGTGCCAAGTGGCGGTCACCGAAGAAAGGGTGTATCAAGGGTGCGGCTGAAAAGCCGCAGCAGTAAGGAGAGGTCAATGGCAATCCCGACACCAACCGCCGATCTTTCGCACGAACTCATCTCCTCCCGCCGCATCGAAGGGACGCCGGTCTACAATCAGGCGGGCGAGCGGCTCGGGGAGGTTCACTCGGTCATGCTCGACAAGCGCAGCGGCCAGGCCGCCTATGTGGTGATGGCGACATCCTGGTTCCTGGGCGGAACGGCGCGCGTCGTGCCGCTCGAATGGAACAAGTTCGATTATTCGGCCGACCGCCGCGGCTATGTCGTCACCCTCGCGCGCGATGAGATCGATCGCTATCCCGCGATGGCGCTGAATGAAGCCGATCGCCCGGTGGCGGAGGCGGCGGCGCGATAAAGGCGAGTGCGACGGGATCCCTGCACCCCTCCTTATCGGCGGGGGAGGGGCAGCGGCACGCGTCCCGCAGCGAGCCATCCTCGTTTCGCGCCCGGCGAGCCGCCACGTGTCGCTGCCGGCTGAGCGCACCGCTTTACTGGTGAAGTCGCCTTCCTCCCAATCGGCCTGACGCAGCCTGCATTCGGAACTCGCGTCGCGGCCAGACCCTGCCGGACGGGAGGTCCTTCGGACGGGAAAGGGTTGATCGCCAAGTGCCATGGCCGGGAAAAATTTGCGAATGCCGCAAGCCGAAACGGTCGCGCCCGGCGCTGCACCCCCGGCGGCGACGCGACGCGCGCTCACGCCAACTCGGGTCGTGCCGGCGCTGGCGCTGCTGTGCGTCGCCAACTCCTTCAACATCGGAGACCGCATCCTGGTCGGGATCATCCAGGAGCCGATCCGGCGGGAGTTAGGGCTGAGCGATCTCCAGCTCGGCTTGCTGGGCGGACCTGCGTTCGCGATACTCTACTCGCTGCTCAGCATCCCAATCGCGCGGCTGGCGGACCGCAGCGACCGCATCATGATAGGCACTGCTGCGCTGGGCCTGTGGAGCGCGTTCGCTGCCGCGTGCGGCCTGGCGGGAAGCTATGTCCAGCTTCTCTTCGCACGGATTGGCGTCAGCGTGGGCGAAGCGGGAGGCCTCGCGCCGGCCATCTCCTATCTGTCGGACGTGTTCAGGCTCGAGCGTCGCGCGACCGCCATGGCGGTGTTCGCGATCGGCGGGCCGGCGGGCGCGCTGATCGCCACCTTCGCCGGCGGGTAGGTGGCGCAGAATTTCGGCTGGCGCACGAGCTTCCTCGCGTTCGGCGTTGCGGGTGTGTTGCTGGCGGTAACGATCAGGCTGACGCCGCGCGGGGATTGATTCATCCCCAATGCGGTTTCGATCAGCCCGGCGATCTGCCCCTGGAAAGCCTGAATGTCGGCTAGGGCGCGATCCTTCTGCGCCTGCGACGCTTCAGGCTTCCAACGAAAGGCGAACATATGAATGAACATGAAAGTCAGTTCCTCTTTTCAGGCAGAGCGAAGACGACGAACTTCCGATAGGTTAAGACGTGGGAGAGGCGAGTTGAGGCAAGATCCATAACACGGTCGGCCGCAGGATCAGTAGCTCTCGCGACGTCTGCGGCACGTGGTTTCCCCGCAGGCCAGGGCCCATTGATGTGACCGGCATGGTCCTCACGCGCCGCAGTGCCCTGAGCATCTCGGCAGGAGCGCCGCAAGCGCTCATGCTCGGTGAGCGCGCGCTATGGCACCTAGATGATAGGCGCTCGGTTTTGGGGTTCGCTTGAAGGTCGCTCGATCCACGGCGACCAGGCCGAATGTCGGCTTATACCCGGAAGTCCATTCGAAATTGTCGAGCAGCGACCAGTGGAGATAACAGAGGACGGGCACGCCGTCCCCGATGGCGCTCAGCACACCTTCGAGCCCGCCGCGGTCCACTTCAAGGCTACGGGGCCGCAAGCAAACCGCTCGAGCGGACCGTCCAAGACCCATCGCTCGGAAATCCCGGCGCGTGGCGCCGAGGCGCTCCGTCCCAACCGGCGGCCATCATCGCGGTGGCATAAAGCAAGGAGGCGTTGCCGGGGAGGTAAACGGGCACTATGTGGGGGAACTGGGGATTGTGTCCGTTCACCAGATAGTGGTTCTGGTTTGCGTCCACCATCAGGACCTCGATCGCAAGCTCGGGTTCGCCCAGCCGCGCCGCCGTCATGGCCGTCATGGGAAACGCCCAACCGATGCTTCTTTTCCAACCCTGGTCGAGCAACTTACGTAAAGTCCGCCGCATGGTCTCGCG
>Ga0207641_10000426_pt1 | contig 48936 bp, 54 predicted proteins | sample KBSSwiS62_FD_184306 | JGI IMG/M metagenome (GOLD analysis project Ga0207641, IMG submission 184306) | Switchgrass rhizosphere microbial communities from Kellogg Biological Station, Michigan, USA - KBS Switchgrass S6-2 (SPAdes) (version 2) | ecosystem: Host-associated > Plants > Roots >... | reverse complement strand
GCTGGTTTTCTTTATCCTTATCAGTTCCCTGATTACAAATAAAGACAGGCAATGATGTTTCATTTAATGGAATATTGTGGACAATGCTATCAGCCTGCTTCATTAGATTGTAGTAACTTACTGTATTAATCCTCCAGGTTATGTTTTCTTCCTTAAACCCCGGTCCCAATAACATGTTTGTCAGCACCGTGCATGTACTGTCAGACGGTAAAATTATTTCTTCCCGCGAAGCATTTGAAAAAGTGCAGCAGCGATTTGAATGGGCAGACAGGAAGACCTGTATTCAGCGGATACTGCAGCTTAAGCTCCTTACAAGCCGCGGAAAGAAATCCATGGCGGATTTGTTTTTCTGTTGCTGACCGCCAGTATAGGCACTTTGACAGAGATGTAATTACTCTGTCATAAAACTTCCGTTCAAAAGTCTTTACTTCTTAAGTAAAATCAAGCCCATTCCTCAATATAAGCAACTTCTTTTTGATGAATAAACCTGTGTAGCTCCGCTTTCCTTTTATCAACAAAAATAGTTACCTCACAGCAAGATTATAATCTTGCTATGTCAGAAAAATTGAGCCAAAATAAAGTTTGGCAAAAAGTTGGCATTCATCAAAACCTAATTATTGCTTTGCCACGAAACATTAGAACACAAAAAAATGACATGGAAACTTATCAAAGCCCAATCCAATGAAAATGAAAATTGGGAAATGCTGTTGTTAGTAACTTTCTTTAACACTTACCTATTAAAAAACTAAGAACACTCTTTTAGGAAAGAGTTGCACTTGAATTACCACCACAACCCATGACTTTTACTTCCGTGTAGAAGCTAATTTTTGAATTGAGTCGGACGCAATTCGCCTCGTCAACTCGTAGGCTATGTATTTTGCATGGTATGGCGTTAAGTGCATTCGCATAATCTTTTCGTAATAAAATTAATTATCCGATTCTCAGTTTAGCCTAATTATTCAATATGAACGATTTATCTGTTCTTTTCAATAATAAGTAATGCCTATTTTCGTGTGTTCAGTTTTTCTTTAAGTACTTCGTACTGTGCCTTATGCTTATCCGGGTTTTTGTTTTTAAGTTTTTGTAGATTTTGAAGCTTCCAATTGATCGATGGGAAACGTTGAAAATCATAGATGCCCCAATCGGGTGTCAGGTTTTTCACACTCAATAGAAATTCCTTGTCCCTATCGGTCAAATGTTCGTGAATGGTTGCGACGAGCTTTTCCCGGACTCTTTCATATTCTTCATAAGTAAATGGCTCATCCGTCATCCCTGAGAATTGATTAGCAAGTGCCGATCTCTGGTCTTGAAAATTTGGGATGATGACTTCATTAATTGGCCGGTCGCTACAAAGCAGACAAAGCAAAAATCCCTCTTTTATTTCCGGTGTGAACCCTTCCGTTTCCAAAAGATATTTGACATCGAACAAATCACGGGGATGCTGACGGTCGAGGGCTGCGACTATCTTTCCTCCAAATAGCTGTCCGACGGGTACTACCGGTGTGGTACAGAACGCCTCGAAAGAAGTTTGTGCTTTTTCGCACAGCGGCATGTCTTTCGGGTCTGCTATTGTTCCACGATTGACTAGATTCACTTCAAGCTTTATGTCGGCTCTATTGGCCGAAATTTGCAACTTTGCCGCGTCCAAACGTGGAGTGATACGGACACCAGAAATTACTTTTTCCAGACTTTTCTTTATTCTTTCTAAAGCTTCAGCTATATTCTTGTGAGATGTTTCTCGATTCTCAATCGGAAGGTAAGTAAGGTCAATATCTACAGACAAACGTGGCATGTCACGAACGAAAAGATTGATTGCCGTGCCTCCATGGAGGGCAAAGCATTTTTCTTTAGCCACCTCCGGCAGCACGCTCAATAATAATGAAACTTGTTGTCTATATATTTTTTCCATGTTCTTCCAATTCTTTTGGCACCGTTATCCCGTATTTGTCTATCAGTACACCATTTTTGACGATGCTACGTTTACCCTTCCCCAAATCCACTTTTGAAAGATCAAGTTGCTTAAACCAACTGTGGTCTGCTTTTTCAGCCATGTAAAGGAATAACCGCTTTACTTTCACTGACTGGCAGTTTTCAAGTAAGTTCTGAACCTGTTTTGGAGGAATATTATTCAGTCCCTCCATAAGTTCAAAACACTCCATGAGTTCTTGTTTCAATGGAGCCAGGTATAAACATTCCATGATCGCACGGGGTGCGCCTGAAACTTTTATTGAGAAGCTTTTTATCTCAACCTCTGTAAGTCCCAAGTCTGGTGAAAGAAATGAACTTTCATAGTAGTCCGGCTGAACACCCCAATCATGTTTTTTAAACCAAGTCGGGAGTTTTTCGCCGCTAGCGCCAAACAAAACAACTTTACCGAAGCCTAATTCCAAATAATGAGCTTTGCCTAATAAAGAAAGAGCCGTCCTTCCGCCGGGATGTATTGTCAGTTGCGATTGCTTTTGCAAAGCATATATCGCTCCTTCATATCCGACTTTATCGTCTGCGCGTATATGCGCTCCTCTCCCGATTGATTGAAGCCAGTTAGTTTTTCGGTAGTGTTTCTGCAAGTCGATGCTATATCCTTGTTTGGCAAGCCAAGAGGATAGAAGCACAACCCCAAGCGGCTGCTCCTGTAAAAGCTGGTTTATTTTAGTTCTATTTTCAGTAGTCATACTCCCTTTATACCACTTTGATTAAACCAATTCAATCGTGTAGTTTATAATTATCTATATAAAAGTAGCAAAACTACCCCAATTAAACAAAATATAAACCTAGAGCGAGTGAAGGAAGTTAATCCTAAATAGGAATGTATGCCAGACAACCTGTGACGACTCAGATAATGCTGAATCAGGCAGCAGAAACCTCCAGGTTATCTTTCAGAAATACACCGGACCGACCCAAGTAAGCTTGTGGATAGCGGAGATACAGGTTTAATGCGGGAAAATGGTGATTGCGTAGACCTCCATGCCCTACCCACAGGCAATTTAGTCCAAGTCCGGCTTGTAAAGGTCATCACTAATTCGATGCGAGTTTCCGGCTTACAACATCATAGCAGCATAGCGGTTGTAGATCGCGGAAAGCCTATAAAAGCAGGAAATATCGTGCATGTTCGCTATAACGGCGACGAGATCATGCGACGACTAGTCAGACGTGCAGGACAATGGTTTTTGCAGGCTGACGGCCCAACAATTCACGACGTGGTCATTTCTGAGGATGATATTGTCGAAAGATTAAGCGTCATAATAGCGGCTATTATTTTTATACAATAATTCTACTTAGGCCATTCAAACTGATGGGTAACATCTCATTACTCCGACAGGTCGACAATATCCAATAATCTTGAATTATTTGGTTCAATAAAATTCAAGGATTGGGGGCTGAAAGTCAGTAAGTTAAGACTACATCACGGAACTGCACTATTGTTTTTCTTTTGCCCTTCGGTGTTATTAAAATTAGTTTTGCTATTAATATCTTCGGGAATTTGGCTTTCTATTACGTTGTTGGCTGCACTCGCTGCTTTTGCTGCTTTTGTAAGGTTCACTAATCTCTCAAGAATTTTTCGTCCTTTTTCACCTTTAAAAAAATCTTGTACCTCGGCTGAAAATTCTTCACTTGGCATATCTTTAAATACTTCCATGGCAGCAAATAAAGGCGCCACATCTATTAATTCAGAGCCCGGAGCGGGTTTTGCCTTTCCGCGATCAGCCGAGCTATTCCCCTCTCCATATAAGTCTATGCTTATTTCTTCCTTACCGCTTTGGTCTCTGCCCTTGAAAAACGCGGCTATAGGTTCGTAATAACTCTTTAGAATATATTCTGAAGCGGCTATTTCTTGTTTATTTGAATATTCACTTTTCGCTATCACTTTTGCTCCAGTACGTGTATCAATAACAATATTTTGAATGACATCTTGTTTATAAAAATAATAACCCATACCATCATATCTTGCATGCGCGTAATAATTGAAATAAGTTTTGTCTACTGTATTATCCTATCAGCTTTTGAAAAAAAAAATTTGGAGTTAACTTTTCCCAACGGTATCTTTCTGAGCATAAAAGGATAAGATTGGTTTTCTATCGGTATTCATGGACTAAGCCCCTTCTGTGATCATATAATTATATGGACAGGCTGAGTATCTTTAAACAAGAAATAAACGGGTATCATCTGATGAGTTCGGCTAAACAATTTTTCGGAGCATTATTGTTCATCGTTATTTCATTGGCTGGCGGCTATGATTTAGTAGCGCAGAATATTGATGAGATTCATTTTACCAATTATACAAACCTGCAGGGGCTATCCCACAATAACGTTACCGGTCTGGCGCAGGATTCTACCGGTTATATGTGGATTGCAACTACTGCCGGCCTTAACCGTTTTAATGGCCGCAACTTTGTACAATTTCACAGCAATGACGATAGTTTGTCACTGCCACAGGAAAATCTCACAGGACTAGTATGGCTGGACAAGCAAAGATTGGCCGCTTATAGCAATGGCCTGCATATTATCAATACACGAACCGGTGAAACCAGGAACCTGTTTGTTCCTTATGCTGACAGACAATACCAGTATAAATTCAATACGATAAGATCGGTAAGCAGCAATGCGGCAGGTGATATTTTTCTGCTTACCTATTCGGGCTTCTATCACTTTGATAAAAATTATCGTCTCCTGTTCAGGTTTGATTACTACAAAGAAAAAATTGCGACAACTTTTTTTGCTTTTGGGAGGAAAATATTCTGGTTAGATGAGCAACGACTCGCCATTACTTCGGGGGCCGGCATCTATTATTATAATGTCGCAAAAAGGCAGTTTAAAAAAATGAATGCTGCCGATTTCCCATTATTACAGGAATTCCTGGATTATCCCCCAACGGCTTATTTATTTTTTCAACCAAGGCGGGGCAGTCTTTTTATACTGAGTTCCTATTCTGATAGTCTCGTTTATCTCAATTTAAGGGAAAATAAAAGAACAGTTAATCGCCTGCCTTTTAATTTACTAAAAGACCAATTTGATTATCGCTCCGACCTGTTCGCCATCGATGATACATTATTATATATAACAGGAAATCATTCCGGGTTTTATAAAATGCGGTTTTATCCTGAATCAGGAAAGATTAAATTTTATCCCACGAAATATTTTCCGGCCTATTACTGCCGGACGCTTATGGAGGATCAGAATCATAATATATGGATTGCTACTAATAAGGGGATATTCAGTCAGGATAATAGCCTGTCTTATGTCCGTCAGATTCCTATTCCCCTATCGTTGCAAACCGCATTTCCCAATACTGTAATAGATGATGTTTATGCTGCCGGCAATAAACTATATGCAGCTACACACGGAGGCGGAGGATTATTGATTTTTGATAAACAACAAATGAAATTTATCCGGCGCATCGGGTTTGAAAAATTCTGGAATGATCCTGCCAGTATTCAGTCCATTTGTCCCATTGATAACAAAACTTTATTGGTAGGTTTAAATGGGCCTCTCTGCCGTTTGAACACAGAGACGGGTCATATTTCAGAATTAATATTGGATAAGTGGCATAGAGATACTTACTGGACTTCTGATTTATATAAGGATCAAAAAAATAATATATGGATAGCTGCCGACAATGTTTATAAGTACGATAACACAACACAGAAATTTTCTGTTGTGTTAACCGGCGAAACACTCCTTGAAAAAATACAGAGAGCGCAGCGAATCCAGGAAGATGCTGCGGGTAATATATGGATGGCAGGACATGGGTTGTTAAGATACAATGTTACTTCAAAGAACTTCGACAAGCTGGTTGATTCATTTCCATTTATCAAAATTCCTGACAAGCAAGTCAATTCATTTATCATCGATCAACAAAACAATCTTTGGATCAACAGCAATAACAATGGGTTAAGCTGTTATAATATAGATAAAGGCACATTCCGCCATTTCACCCGTGACGATGGCCTGCCGGATAATAATATTGCAGCGATGATCATTATCGGCAACAATCTTTGGATTGCCGGTTTTTCAGGCATTGCCTGTTTGGATCTTAAAACTTTCCATATCAGCAGCTTTGGAAAAGAGGATGGATTTCCTGATATACCCATTTCAATTGGCGTCAATTTTTCTTATGATCACAAATCAAACAAATTATACATCGGATTTACGAATACTATAGTGCAATTTGATCCGGAAATTATTCTTAAAAAAAGTCCTGCTCCGAAACTTTTTATTGAGAGTCTTACGGCAGGCGATCAGAAAAAAATCAATTTACCCGGGGAAAAATTTACTACCTCGTGGCGAAACAACGAGATTACCGTGACTATAGGCAGTATTGATTTTTTTACAAGTGGCTCCCAACGCTTTGCATACCATTTACTAAATGATAGCTACAGCCAATGGCAACAATTGGGTGAGCAAAATACTTTTAGCATTTCCAATCTATCTCCTGGTCATCATCGTATGCAGGTAAAATTATTTTCCCAGGGCAACCGCTGGCCGGAACAGATCTCTGAAATTGATATCAATATATTACCGCCCTTTTGGAAACAAAAATGGTTCGTCGTTATATCACTGATCATGATTGTGTTCTTCGTTTATTTATTATATAAATGGAGAACGGGCCTTATCCGGAAGCAGGAGAGAGCAAAAACGAATATCCAGGAATTAAAAGCCCAGGAATATAAAAATCAGTATGAGTTAGAGCAAATCAGTAACTATTTTTCTTCTTCTCTTGCAGATAAAAGAGATGTAGATGAAGTATTATGGGATTTGGCAGGAAACCTGATCGGCAAAATGAATTATTCAGACTGTATGATCTATCTATGGGATGAAGACAAGACAAGGATGATTCAAAAAGCATCTTTTGGTCCCAAAGGATATCCGGAAGCCATTTCTGCTAAAGTATTTGATGTATTACCCGGTCAGGGCGTGGTTGGCCAGGTGATGCTGACCAAAGAGCCCATACTGATTGGGGATACACGAAAGGACGATCGTTATAGGGTAGATGATATTAGTCGGCTGAGTGAATTGTGTGTGCCCATTATTCATGATGATGAATTGATTGGCATTATTGATTCAGAACACGCTGATGAAAATCATTTTAAAGAAAGAGATATTAAAATACTAACTACGGTTGCAACACTGGTAGGCAATAAGATAAAACAAATAGAGTCGCTGCGATCATTGGAAATAAAACAAAATGAAATTGCCTTTATCAACCAACAACTGGCAGAGGCCCAGTTATCCGCTTTACAAACGCAGATGAATCCGCATTTTATTTTTAATTCTCTGAACAGTATCAAAAGGATGATATTGAGCAATGAACAACAGAAGGCTTCCAGGTATTTAAGCAAGTTTGCACAAATGATCCGCATAACTCTTAATCAATCCCGGGAAATTTTTATTACCCTGTATGAAAACCTCGAGTACCTGGAAAGCTACCTGTTGATGGAGAAACTCCGTTTTGATGATTCATTTACTTTTCAGATCGTGGTGGATGATCAGATTGATCGGGAGGAAGTTCTTGTACCAACCTTAATGATACAACCCCTTGCTGAAAATGCAATCTGGCACGGGTTAATGCGCAGGCAAGGCGAAAAAAGATTGCTAATCCGTTTTTCACTCTCGGGAGAAACTATTTCGTGCACCATCAGGGATAATGGTATCGGCATAAAACGCTCAGAAGAATTGAAATTGTTAAACAAGTCGCAGCACCAGTCAGTAGGCCTGAGCAACCTTCGCAACCGCATTAAGATATTGAATGAAAAATATAACACTGGCTGCACGCTGGAAATAAAAGACCTTTCGGATGATGAGAATAAAACAGGTACCTGTGTTGTTTTGCAATTTAATATAATCACTAATAAACCTAGTATATGAGAGCAATCCTTGTTGATGATGAACCGGATGGCATCGCGACATTAAAAAAAATGCTGGAGCTGAATTGCCCGGAAGTAAAAGTAGAAGCTGCCTGCTCCAATGCAATGGATGCAAGGCAAAAACTGGAAGAGATTCATCCCGATGTCGTATTTCTTGATGTAAGAATGCCCGGCAAGAGCGGCCTCGACTTGTTAGCAGAATTATCGGTTCCGGACTTTGAAGTGATCTTTGTTACGGCACATAACGAATACTTGCTGCAGGCATTGCAATTCAGCGCCGTTGATTATCTGATGAAACCAGTGGATGAAGACAGGCTGGTAGAAGCAGTTCAACGTGTCGCAAAACAATTAACCCTGAAAAAAAACACCGCGCCGGCGGAAGCCTTACTCCATAATATTAATAAAACCGGGTTCCCAATGGAAATGAGGCTTTGCCTGCCCACTCAAAAAGGATTTACTATTGTAAAACTGGAAGAGATTATTTATTGTGAAGCACAACGGAGTTACACTTTATTCCGTCTTATCAATAAGAAATCAACAATTGTATCAAAGCCTTTATTTGATTACGACAGATTATTAAGTGATACAGTTTTTCTACGCATCCATAAATCTTTTCTCATCAATCTCATGCATGTAAAAGAATATACACGTGGTGAAGGCGGCACCGTTATAATGAGTAATGACATGGAAATAGAAGTTAGCCGGCGTAAGAAAGAACAGTTCCTGGTTAAGATCAAAGAATTTTTCAAATACTGATGATTCACCTTTTCCTGGGATCAATGCCCACAAAAGTATTTTGTATCAATCTGAATCTCTCCCAATTGACAGCCCTGAATTTGCTCACGGTACCCACCGGATAATTTGTTACACAGAATTTCGTCAGGCAATTTGTTGGACGGGTCGGTCTTTTTTCAAAACCCCCGCCACAGTTTGGACAAACATTTTTTAATACATTCTCCACACAGTCTTTACAGTATGTGCATTCAAATGTGCAGATCATAGCTTCCGGGGAATCATTAGCCAGTGGTTTGTCACAATTTTCACAACTAGGTCTGATCTCAAGCATTATTTTAAAATTATTGTTTTATAAATTAGTGACGTCACAAGAAAAAGGATTGACATAATTACCAATCCGCTTTTAATAAATTTCATTTTGGATAAATTATAAAATATTCTTTGGTTGCCGATGATTGTGAATTCATTTTTTAAGCCTGCAAATTAAATCTGTCGGGGTCTCAACAATTAACCTGTTTCCCACCGGGTACTTCTTTTTTCCCTTCGGTATCATTGGTAACCGCGCCTGAAAATGCCTGCTTATGCTTAGCGAGGAATTGCTTGATTCTTTTATCGCCCCAGGAGCTGAGAAAATCGCTGCGGTGAATACCATTATGATATATCAATTCTTTGTTATTTTTAAAATAATGTTCATTCTTATTATTGTAATATAAATCATAAAATTCCTGTGACCAGTTGAGAATTTCTGCCAGGCATCTGACGTAGATCTGGTAGTTATGTTTCTTGTACGAATTGAACAGCGGCTTAACAAACTTCCCTGCTAAATGAGCAGCAATCAGGTTTACGGGATCTGCATTCAGGATCGGATCGCTATAATTTCTTGAATTATTAATCATGTCTTTAAAATTTATTAAAAAAACCGGTAGAAAACTCTGCGAAGCGTTGTATTTATATGTTATTACTGAAACTCAGCCTCTGTTGTCACGATCACCGCCGGTTCCCCATTTCCATGTTTACATCTTTCATTGCTTCCGAAAACGCGGAAGAAAAAAGCGAGGGGCGGGTTTTACTTTTTACAAACATTCTCAAAATAAGTTTTATCAGTCTCATAGTCTATGGTTAAATTTTAGAGTTATTGAATGTTTACGTAGAATATTATTACCTGCAAGATTACAAGACCGCAGAAAATGACATTAGTCTTAAGACAATTGTGTGCAGGAATTGGTAGGTTCCAAACGCTATCCAATGCCATTTATTAGCAGGATTTTGAAGTGAAGGAAACCATCCGCTCATTTTGCCTTTCAACACATCAATTAAAAAATGTGTGACCAATTGAAACGCGTAAAGTATTATGACCGCTCCCCAACTGAACCCTATAATTTTGATGAACAAACCCATTAATATTGCATGCACTTCTGCATGGCAAAATATTGGATATAAGGGTTTACCTAAACGCTTTGCATTAAGCATCCGGACCATTGATAAGTGTGTGTAATCTGCTAATAAATGACAGAAAAATAGTCCTATTAAAATTTCTGCTTGCATTGCGGGTTAAATTAAATTTCCTACTGAACTCCCGGCAGGTAGGACAGTTTTACATTATTGTTTCAATACCTGTACTGTTCTTTTTATTTGCCCGTTGTTCCAATCTGCTGATAAATGATAAACGCCATTTGCCAGGGATTTTATATCTAGACTAACCCGGTTGCTGCCTTGTAAAAAAATTGCTTTTTGAATTTTTACCAGTGCTCCCTTGCTGTCAAACAGTTTTATCATAGCCTTCGATTCGTTGGCGGCAACAACATTGATAAATAACATGTCGTGTGTCGGGTTGGGCCATAGGTTCAACACATCTGTCGCATTACATGAGGACCGCAATATGCTGGTAAATTGTACTCTTCCATCCAGATCATATTGCGCAATACGATAGTAACCATTTTGCAAAGGATTATTGTACGTAAAGGAATAACTTCTTTCAGCATTACTGTTCCCTGCTGCGGGGAGATTGCCGATCACCGTCCACCTGATGCCATCAACGCTTCTTTCAATATCAAAATGACTACTGTTTTGTTCCTGAGCAGTTCTCCAGGTTAATATGATCTTATTCCCTTCACAGTTTGCATTGAATAAAATAAATCGGACCGGTAATGGATTATCAATACTGGATAAGGTCCATTGTGAAAAAGAACCGATACCCGTCTTTTCTACAAAATTGGCGGTTGTATCTCTTGAAGTGAATCCCTCGGCCAACCAGTTGATTGCATTATCGCTTTTGAAAAGTACCAGTGAATTTTCATTGATGCTGTTTAATTCTCCATCAAAATAATTAAATCGCAAACTGGCGTTGAGGTCTGTATTATTTACCGGCACAATATCATAATAGCGCAATATGCTATTGCTCAAACCCGAACCATTTACCTGCGGCTGGTGTCCTCTTTTAATGATCACATTTCCCAGGTTTTGAGGGGAAGTAATAATTGCTCCAAGGTTGCCCGGGTTGGCGCCGGCAGGGGCATTCAGTACAGTGCTGAACAATACCTGTCCTCCATTGATTCCTGTAACGCGGCTATTTTCGCGTTCGCCATCCAGGCGAGCAGTGGTTTCAAGTTCAAGATCAAAACCATTGAGGTCAAGAAAACCCGACATAAAAAAAACGCTGCTTCCAATACTAATTGTTTTTTGTAAAGAAACTGATTGATTCCCGGTTTTATTTATCTCCAGTTTGAAAAACCGAACAGCTTCATCACCGCCGATAAAAGAAGAACCATCCCCTGTAAAAGAAACCGGACTGGTTGCCGCCAGCGCAAGGTTTCCATTATTAATCAGGTCGGTATTTTGCAGCGTCAGCCTTGTATCGCTGAAAACTGAAAATTGTGTCCCGGGTGTGATCGTAAGCTGCGCTGAAAGCGTATAAGTCCATAACAGCAGCAGTAACAATAATTTTGACCTCATGAGAAAAATATTTTTTGGAGCCATTGATGATTTCTCATTCCCTTCATAAGCCATTGGGTTATTTTAATAATTAATAAAATAGTAATCATGGATGGTAGGTATAAATAGAATTACTCTGAAAACGAGGTTTATTTCTTTACATTAAAAGAAGATTCCAATTGTTCGATTCGTTTCAACAGGTCCTCATTTAAACTTTTTTGACCGGAATTGATTTTTTTCAACTCCTCATTTTGTTTTTCCAGGTCATTTAGTATTTGCTGTTGTTCCTGTACTGCTTTTACCAGTGGTACTACAAAACACTCATAACTCAAACTGTAATGGTCCTGCTGTGTTTTTGGTTTGATGATACCACTGAAATTATATCCGGAAGCATTGGCTGCTTTTTCTACTTCCTGTGCAATAAAACCGGTCCGTCGTATAGAAGTTGCTTCATTGTAAGAAACCAGCACAATATTATCAGAAGAAGCAGTTGACTTATTGTTCCATTGATCATCAAAACGTTTTACATCAAACTGGTAAGTAACAGGACGAAGCTTCATAATGAAATCCAATCCGCTTACATCTTCTTTTATATTGAATTTGAAACGACCATCAGAAGGAGTAGTGAACGGCACTTGGCCTTCTATAACAGTAACCGCGCTATTTCCAATGCGTACTTTATTGGAAGCATTTACTATTGCCCCTTCACCAATGGCTGTGGCATTAGTAAGATTTTCCGCACTGACATCTGCACCAAACCCGATTGTTGTAATGGAATTTCCTGTAACATTTGACAATGATGAAAAAACGCCAACGGCTGTATTTTGAAATCCTGTAGTGTTTGCAGAAAGAGATGATGTACCCGCAGCTGTATTATTTATACCATTTGTATTTGCAAAAAGTGATTGAAACCCTGCAGCTGTGTTGTTAATACCCCCTTTGTTAGTAAAAAGTGATTGAGATCCGGTGGCGGTATTGTTATTGCCACCTTCGTTAGAAAAGAGTGATTTAAATCCGGCAGCTGTATTGCCATTGCCTACAGTGTTATTAAGAAGTGAGTTGGAACCGATTGTTGTATTGTTAATACCTTCGGTGTTGTTTGTAAGAGATGCATTGCCAGTAGCAGTGTTGTCGTTGCCAGTTATATTTCTTAAAAGTGATGTGCTGCCAATGGCAGTGTTATTAAGACCTGTGGTATTTAAAGAAAGCGATTGAAAACCTGTAGCTGTATTAAAATTGCCTTCCGTATTTGTAAAAAGTGAAGAAGTTCCATTGGCAGTATTACTGGTACCAGTAGTATTGTTAGCAAGTGATGCATTACCGGTAGCTGTATTATTAAAGCCCGTTGTGTTGCTACCTAATGATGAATTACCTACAGCTGTATTTAAGCTACCCGTAGTATTGCTAAAAAGCGCGTTTACCCCAACAGCTGTATTATTGACACCTGCTGTGTTGGAAAAAAGTGATCTTATACCTGTAGCTGTATTATTCTCTCCAATAGTATTTGAAGTAAGAGATGCAAAACCGATAGCCGTATTATTTTTGCCGGTAGTGTTGTCATTAAGTGAAAGGGTTCCGAATGCGGAATTAAAAAAACCCGTAGTGTTGGAATTAAGCGAATGCCAACCTGTAGCTGTATTATCATTACCCGTGGTGTTTGCAAAAAGTGCACTCACTCCGATAGCAGTATTTGAAAATCCTGCAGTATTTGATAAAAGTGAACCAACTCCATATGCAGTATTGTCACTGCCATCAATGTTGGAAAAAAGTGATTTAAACCCGGTAGCTGTATTATCAGTACCAATAGTATTAGAAAATAAGGCTTTTGATCCTATCGCCGTATTATTAAATGCAAGAGCACCGGGAATAGGGTTGTTCTTGCCATTATTAAATAATGCCGAGTCGCCTATGGCTACTAGGTTGCTTTCCTCAGTATTCGATCCTAAAGCATTTGTTCCAATTGCAATATTGCTGAATCCGGTTGTATTGGAAAAAAGTGAACTGCGTCCGATAGCAATATTATTACTGCCCGTAGTGTTGGAAAAAAGTGATACAGGGCCAGACGCAACATTGCCAACGCCGGTAGTATTGGAAAAAAGTGATTGGCTACCGAATGCTGCATTACCATCTCCCGTAGTGTTAGTTCGAAGTGATTGAAATCCTACAGCCGCATTATTAGTGCCAACGATATTAGCCGCAAGTGATAAAACTCCAACTGCTGTATTATTATTACCATTAGTATTAGCGGTAAGTGATAAAAAACCTGTAGCAGTATTACTGCTACCCTGGGCGTTGCTAAAAAGTGTTTGAAAACCAGTTGCAGTATTAGCGCTACCACCGGTATTTTTTAAAAGCGATTCAGAACCCAGGGCCGTATTAGCATTGCCTGTATTGTTAAAAAGAGTTTTATAACCGATGGCTGTATTATTCGCACCGGTTGTATTTGAAAATAAAGATTTTGATCCTATTGCAGTATTAAAAGCGGCTTCATCCGAACCAGAAGCATTCTCCTTATTATTGAATAATGCAGAGTCGCCTATGGCTACTAAGCTACCGATATTAATATTTGATTTTAAAGCATCCTTTCCTATGGCAATATTGTTAAAGCCTGTCGTGTTAGACTGGCCTGTACGCAACCCGAAGAAAATATTTCCCGTGGCAGGATGTAACTCACCTGCCAGTATGTTATTTATTCTGAAACGTAGTGGCTGGTTATCAATAGTCCCAATAAATTGATTGCCGGCATTGATGTTACTGTTGCCGGTCAGGTTCCATCCGCTACCACTGTTGTTTCCTGCAATTGGTTGCCAGTTGGGTACAGCAGGTGTTCCTATATTCACCATTAGTTGATTGCCCACTGAATCATACACCAGCAATCCCCTGCCGGGATTAGCAATAGCATTGAGGGATGTTATATTCATTCTTGGTATAAGTAACCCTTTGTTGGAAGCAGTAATATCTAACGCTGCTGAGGCATCGGGTGTAGTTGTTCCAATACCCACGCTTTGTGAAAATGAACAATAAGAAATAATAAATAAAATGTATAATGTTATTAATAGTTTCTTCATAAAACGTTTTGCTCCTTTGTTTTGTTGATTAATTAATAAAATAATTTATTGGCAACATCTTTGTTGCCGGTAAAATGCCAGATAGCAACTAGTTGCTACCTGGCTACTCTTTGTTTACGAATCGTTATTACTTAAGAAGTCCATTTTTTTAACACAGAATCAGTACAATTAATTTCGTGGCTCACTGTAAATAAAATCATCCATGACTACAAGGTCTTCACCGCCGCCATCAGAAAGATCATCCTGTGTTGAAGAAAGAGGAGCGCTACCGCTAAAAATGCGTACACGTGTTACTTTTTCATTGGGGAAATAAACACCAAGGAATGAAAAGCCACCAGGATTATTATTGCCATTGTTAGGGACTTTAAATGAACCAAGCAATCTGTCGCCATCATAAAATTCCATGGAAGTCGAAGAGGCATTGTTTACATCGCTGAATACGACACCAAAACCCTGTACCGACGCATCTGTGTTGGTGCCGGGCACTTTAAAAAAATTGTCCGTAACGGTGCTGCCAATAGCCGTAAATGTCTTTGGCGGACTAAAGGCATTGAACTGGGCGCCGTACGCTGAGTTAATAAATGAAAAATCACTATCACTCACACTGAAACCTGTTCCGGGAGTGGTATTAATAAGTCCTCTTTTCCTTCCATTGGGTAAAAGCGGATCAGAACTTCCGAAAAAATTACCGGGAAATAGATTGTTATTGGTTAGTGCGGCTGGCACCGCATCCCAGTTTATTTCTCTGCGGCCACCTTGTGCACCGGGTGCAGTATTTAAGGGGCCAAGTAAACCGCGGAATTTATTCAAGGCTGAGTCAATAGCGCCCGAAGCCTTAATAACAATTACCACAGGTTTAGTTTCCGGCTGGAAATTTTCACCTGCCGATGATAATAATTTGCTTTCTGATTGACCTTTCATGTAAGAAGGACCCTTGGAACAACTGACAAATGATGCAGCAAACACCGATGCCAGGATTAGTTTAACTGATAGTTTCATAATAAAATATTTGCTATAAAACTAAAACGCATTGCCTGCATTCAAGGCACCATCTTCCTAATGACTGTTTCTATTTTCCGATCAGCACAATTTAAAGAATGAACGGTTTTGTTTCTTTTGCAATCAGCCCGCATGTTTTGCAACAAAGTATTATTGACTATACTGATAGCACGATAAAACAAAAACATGAAGACTATTTTTTACCAGACCTTCCGGTTAGTTTCATATTGTGGAATCTCCATTTATAACAGGTTTGAATTTTTGAGTGCTGATAACTAAATAATCAACAAACAACAGGTTGCAATAAATAAATAACGGGAGGGCTGACTTCAAATAGCACTGTGGAAACCGTTTGCCATTTTCATTTTTCTAAATAATTTCTTTTACAGCTTCAATAAAATAATCAATCTCATTCATGGTATTATAATAGTGGGGCGATGACCTTATTACCCAGTTCACGCCTTTCTCATCAAAATCTATCAGACCGTACGATCTATAGCTTGCCACTACATTGATTTTTCTTTTCAGCATTTCATTTACAATATATCCAGGTTGTTTGTCTTTAATATAAAAACTAACTGAGCTGCTAAGTTCAGGACCTCTGTCCAGAATTCTTATTCCATCAACGCCTTCTAATTTTGACCGCATGAAAGAGGAAAGTAGTTTCACTTGTTGCCAGATCTTTTCTTCGCCAACAGCAAGGCAGTATTTGATCGCTTCTCTTGAGCCTACAACAGTGGAATAGGCAAATTCCCAGTCTTCGTATCGCATGGCAGTTGTTTGCTGTTCGTACTGGTCTTTTTCTTTCCACTTCGCCCCTCTCATATCAATAAACATAGGCTCCAGTCCATTTTGCAAGGCTCTGTCTGACACAAATAATGCTCCCGTACCTCTTGGTCCTCTTAAAAATTTCCGGCAGGTCACACTCAGAAAATCACATTTCATTTTCTGGATATCTAATTTCATTTGCCCTGCGGATTGACATGCATCTAAAATATACCAGGTTTTATCAGAGTATTTTTCTGAATATTCACCATAAATCTTTGCAATTTCATTTACCGGTTGAACCAATCCCGAATTAGTAGGAATATGTGTAATTGCCAATAATTTTGGTTGGTATCTATACAACTTCTCTCTCAGATCATTTAAGTCCACGCCACCAATAACAGCATTGTTGATATGAATGATATTTACGTTCAGTCTTTTTACCAGCGATAGAAACTGAATTTGATTTGAAACAAAATCATCTTTGTCAGTTAAAATGACATCACCGCTTTTAAAACGAATAGAAGACAATGCCCTGGCGTAAGAATCTGTTGCACTTGCCGTAAAAGCAATATTAGATGCTTTGCAATTGAACAGTAATGCCGCCTGGGTGTAAAAATCATTTATTATATCAGCTCTGAGGTCCGACGCTTCATATCCCCCGATTTCGGATTCAAGACTAATGTGGTCAAGTTGAGCTTTAGTGACAATGTCAGGCATCAGCCCGCTGCCCGCGTTGTTTAAGTGAACTACATTTTTCGTACCCAGCGTCTCTGCTCTGAATTGCAAAACTTCGTTTTTTGAAAAAACGCTATTTTCAAGAAGGCTTACAGGGGAAGTCATCATGCTGATAAATTTTATGGATTAAATCCAGCCCAGCTCCTTAACGGTCATTTCGCTTTCCACATTTCCTGTATGTAAGGTGCCTTTGGGCTCAAAAAGTAGATTAAAAACAATTTCACCATTGGTGTGTGGGCGATGCTCTACGCCTTTGGGAACAATTAAAATTTCTCCTTCTTTTACTTCAACCGTTCTGCCATCTCTGAAATCCATCAGAAGCGTGCCCTTAAATACCATAAAGAGTTCATCTTCCTGTTCGTGATTATGCCAGACGAAATCGCCTTTGAGCTTGCAAAGTTTAACATATTGACCATTTAGCTCTCCAATAATATGTGGCGTCCACAATTTTTCAAATAAAGAAAAATCGTGCATTATGTTAATAGATTGGATTTCTTTCATCTTTATTTGCTTTTAAAAAATATTGTTGCAAAAATCATTCTGCACGCTGTACGTTGTGCAAGTGTCAATCTTTTTCATTAAATAAAAAAAGATTGACCCAAGTATCCAGTACATGCCTTAAAGAAATTCTCAAGCCCGCCATACTCTGCAAAACCAAATCGTTGATATAATCCTATTGCATCTTCATTTGCATGTGCAACACTAAGAACCATTTGTTCTGTTTGTTCATTGGAAAATGCTATATCAATTGATAATTGCAGTAATTTTTTCCTACGCCCTGTCCCTTGTAAGCGGAGTCTACAAACAGCTGGACTATTTCGGCGCGGTGTCTCGCTTTGATTCGCGGATCTGTTATTAAACCGCATAGTCCAATAAGTTTTGGCCCGGTAATAAATGCTACGAATGCGAAATTATATTCATCGGCTGCGTTTATGACATTGGCCTGCTTCAGTGATTTTGAATCAAGTCTTTCTTCATAAGTTGTCCAAAAATTATCGGGATGTTGTTTTTAGCAGTCGAGCCATATCCTTTTATATTCATCATAATACGCCGGCGTTAACTGCCTGTAAACAAACTTTTGCATTTGTCCGGATTTTTTTGAATGTCAACTCAATCTTTTAAGTTTTTAGTTTTATGCTTTTAAAAAATCTCCGTCAATGATTAACAATTTTGCACCATCCTGCGAAACGGAACGATGTGAACTGAGTCCGTCTGAAACAACATAGCTCATTCCTCTATTCAAAATAAATTTATCGCCATTTTCAAGTTCGCTTATAAATGATCCTTCCAGACAGTGCACAATATGTCCCCGATGACACCAGTGATCCGCTAAATACCCTTTTGAATATTCAACCAGCCTCACCCTAAGCCCTCCAAATTGCAGCGTTTGCCAAAATGAAGTACCTGATTCAGCTTTGTGCTCTGTTTTTTCAACAGATGACCAGTCAATCGTAAGAAATGGAATAGCGGTCATTTTGTTAATAAGAATTGTTTATCAATATAGAGATGTGATTCATTAAAATCATTTCTGTCCATAAATAACAAGGGCACTTGAGTCAATCAGAATATTTCCATCAGGGTATTTTTGATTGACAGCCTGGTAAACTTGTCTTCTTATTTTTTCTTTAATTGCGTCATTCGCGTTGCTGAGTGCTTCAACAACAGCAGGGGCAACATCGGTCATCAGGTTCCAGTAAACATCAGATGTTTTACAATCTAATCTCCCTGAAACTTCTGTTACTGAAACATTTCTTAACCCGGCCTGTAGAAATAAACCGGACATCAGACCCTCTTTAGCACAACGAAACATTCCCGGTGCACCAAGGATAGACGCAGGCAATTCCATGTTTTTGTTAATTGCTCCCATCATTGCCGTAATCCAGAAATTTTTTTCAGCAACATTCCAAACCGAGACCGCCATTTTCCCTCCTGGTTTCAGAACACGGATCATTTCCTTAGCTGCTAATAACATATCGGGGAAGAACATAAAACCCAGGCGGCAACTGATTGCATCAAAAGTATTGGCAGCGAACGGTAACTCACAACCATCACAGACACGGGTTTGGACATTTAAAATCCCTCTATGCACTGCATTTTCCGCCGCTATTGCAAGCATGTCTTCTGCAAGGTCAGTGATAAAGACTTTTCCGCCTCTCAATTTTGATGCAATCGTTAAACCGGGCTCACCGGTGCCGCATGCTACATCCAGTACCAGTTCATTACCCTTTAGTTTGAGCAAATGAATAATTTCATTACTCATTGGATTTAGAAAATCCATAACAAGGTCATTCCATTTTTTCCAACCGAAAGAAAACCTGTTCCATGATTCTTTTTGCCGTTCACGAATTTGTTCAAGTCTTTTGTCCATTTTATTTTTCGAATAATAGTTTTTTATCTAGCAAGGCTGATGAAACTTGTTTACCTTTGATTCGGCTCTTTGCCAATCCCCGGGGAAATGTTATTTTGTTTAAATAATATTTTCTGTAATTGTTTTCTTGCTTTTGAAAGATCAGACTTTGAAGTACCGACTGAGATATATAATTGCTCTGCGACTTCTTCATGGCTTAATCCCCCCATCACAAATAAATTGAATACATTTTTATAAACCGGTGTAAGCTCCTGTATGGCTCCGATTATTTCTTTATAAGTCAGCTTTTCAACGGCATCTTCATGGGCCAAAGAATGCTGATGCACTCTACTATTCAGGCCGGTTACAATCCGGTGCCTGCGAATTTTCCTGTAATGATCAATGGCGGTATAAATCATTATTTTCCTCAACCAGCCTTTGAATGAAGAAACCACATCGGTATAATCCGGTTCATAATGATTAATTTGTTTGAAAAATTTTAAAAAGCCGTCATTTAGAATTTCTACTGCATCTTCATAGTTGTTGGTGTAGCGGTTGCAGATAGCCATGGCGTATCCATAGAAAGAGTTATAAATTATCTTCTGGCTCTTCCTGCCGTTCAGAGCGCAAACGCCGAGATGATAAGTCAGCTCCTCCGGTGATAACAAATGTGAATTATCTTGCATGATTAAATCTGTGAAATCTGTAAAAAAGAATTATGGAAAGCAAGATAACAACAACAGCAGCTCATAAATTTGAACTTTCCCTATCGGCCACCTATTTTTTCCCATCGGCATCCCTGGTAAAACAGGAGGGTGAAAAAAATTGTTTTCTCCTCGTTCCATTTAAATTTTGAGCAAAGAATTGGCGGATTCTTTTTTCACCCCATGCAATGAGAAAATAATCCGTGTGAACATCATCATTATTATTAAAAAGGGTGTGCCTGATGTTTTCAAACTCTTTCCAGTCGGTTTCATTGTTGTATTACTGGTTATAAAATTCAAATGACGAACTAAGAATCTCTACTAAGCATTCGACGTAAACAGAATAAGTTTTTTTAGCATAGAAATTGAATAGCGGTTGTACAAACCTGTTTGTTAAACAAACTTCGATTAAACCGATCGGATCTATATCACAAATCTGGTCATTATCCTTTTTTATGATGTGATCATACTTTTTGGTTTTTACTAAAAAAAGGCTGTAATAAGTACAGCAAATCAAGGCAAGTAAATGCAAAGAAACTGCTTGCGAGGCCTAAAACCACCCTCCGGCTATTCGCAATTAACCAGGTGTGGTTTTAATCTTTTTAACGGCTATCTGCAGGTTATGAGTTAACTGCAATGCCGCCTTTCGCATCAAACCACGGGCAACATTTTAAGCCCTTTTGGGGATTATACCGATTAGTCTCTTAAGCGAATTTTGCTTGTATAAATTAAAAATCAAATAAAAATGAAAAAGTCGAATTTAACAACCATGTTAATGTTTGCGGCCACTTTAAGTCTTGCTCAAAAAACGTTTACACTTTTCAGCAAAGACATCGGTGGACAAGCAATCAAGACAGAAGAATTTAATGGATTTGGTTGCACGGGTAAAAATCAATCACCCCAATTGAGCTGGGCTAATGCACCAGAAGGTACTAAAAGTTACGCTATTACAGTTTATGGCCCCGATGCTCCAACAGGAAGTGGATGGTGGCATTGGGTTGTGTTTGATATTCCTGCTAACGTAAACGAGTTAGTAACCAATGCCGGAAATGTATATCTGAACCTTGCACCTAAGGGAGCCATACAAAGTATTTCTAACTTCGGAGTTCCTGGTTATGGTGGTCCTTGTCCTCCGGAAAAACACGGTTTACATCAGTATATGGTACCGGTGCATGCTTTAAAAACTGACAAGTTAGGACTGGACGCAAACAGCAATCCGGCATTAGTAGGTTATTCTTTTTGGAACAACACCATTGCAAAAGCAAGCCTGGTCTTCTACTATCAACGATGATCTGATAATTCAATTAATAGAATTAAAAAAATAATCTTATAATGGTTTTGGAAAACAATACCAAACATTGATTTTGCCATTGATAAATTAAACCGGCATTAGTAGTGTTTTGTATGTGGCAGGTCGGGATCTCCTGCTGCTGATAAGCAAAGTTGCCAATGAACGTAAAACACTGGCAACGCTTGCAATCCTCTAAGTGACTTCTTAAATGCTCAATTCCTTGTATAAAAAAGATAAGAAGCGGTATAAGGTATGCTGTCCAGCAGACCAGGCTGCGCGCCGGCAGGGATGTTGGTTGGGGCCAACCCTGCATGTGTGCATATCCGCTGAACGAAAGAAACAGGATTACCAGGCGTACTGAGACTATCAACGGCCTGTAACAACAACCACTGGATGGCGGTTGGATCCTGTGTACTTCCCTTCAATTTTTTTGCAACTACCTTTTCATCTTTAAATGGACCATTTAGAAATTGCCAGCTCGGACCTGCAAAATGATGAATAATGTGGTCGGCAAAATTTGGCTGCACATATAATTCTGCCAGGGGGGCAATATTCACCCATATAAGAGTGTTTGGATCAGCTGCACTGCGCTGAAGCTCGTAGATCTGAAATCCCCTGGCGAAAGTTTGCAGGAAAAACCTGTTTCCTGCAGGCGGCTGCAAACTGTCGGGTATGGGACTACAGATAGAAGGCCCCTGCACCGCACTCCCATTTGAGTTGATTTTACCCTGCACTTCGCCAGTGGTTTTAGAAAAGTTGTTCTGTTCTTTCTGGCAGCTTGTCATTACAAGCACAAAACTGGCTATGAGCATGAAGCCATAGATGTTTTTACTGATTGTTTTTTTCATTTTCAATATTTAATTTTTTCGCCTACTCTGCATCAGGATTTTCGGCTTCCTCCTTTTAGCGGTTGTTGTCTTTAGTCCCGCCGGTATTGTTAATAATTAACTATTCATCGCTATCTACGGCATAAAATATTCACTTACCCTTTGATTACATGTCAGTTCTTGTTTATAGAAAAAGTAACTTTCTAGGGCTGGAGTTTTGGCTCAACATTGGAGTGCACACGGACAGCGAAGGAAAGCAAGTAAATAAAAAATAATTGCATTCAAATCATAAACTACCAAACGGCAATGCCCGGTTAATTAACGGCCTCATATATCTTTTTATTAAGCACGGCAACTATCATTTGGATAATAAAATAAAAAGCTGTTATCCTTGTAAATAACCCAAAAATCAAAAGCAGACCCCCAATAATTTCGCCTGTTGCTATTATATGTGCAGTAGTTTCAGGAAAGGGAAGACCCAATTTTGCAAAACGTCCGACACCTCGATTCACATATACACATTTTAAAATGCATTCCCAAAAAAAGACACTTCCAACCATCAGACGAATGATTAAAATAGAAGATGACCCAGTTACAGGCGGATTGAGAAACCAATAGATAACTTTTTTAATTTTTATTTTTGTTATAAATAGCTGACAGAAACTATTCGTTTATAAAAATCACTTGGCAGAATCACATTATAAAAAAATAAATTAATTCTGTCAATGTTTGCAATGCTAATTTGTTTTACCCGGAAAATTATGGGTTTACTATAAGGATGCCAGACATTGGAAGCCCGTGTATTAAACAATGATAATTAAACGTGCCCGTAACGGTTGTGGTGTAGCTAAATGATCCGCCTCCGTTGATATTGCCGCTGCTGAAAGTAGTGCCATCATTTGAGTTAACGGTGTGTGCATAAGCATCGTCATTTTGCCATCTTACTACAGCTCCTTTAGTCACTGTCACAGTTGCCGGAACAAAGCTCATATCACGCATGGCAATTTTAACCGGTGAAGTGCCATCGGGCGGCGGCGCAGGGGCAGTATATGAATTACCCTTGTTACAGGCAAATGCTATCAGCCCGGTAATTGCAATAAGTCCAATTAGTTTAAAAAACTTTTTCTTGTACATGTTTAATGTTTTAAATGTGAATGAAGTTGTATAAAATGTTTGCTAATAAAAATCATGGGTGATAGTAATTATAAAACAATGAATTAACCCTGCTGGGTGTTTATGACTCTAATCTGATTTATCCGGATGAGGAGTTCCATGATGACAGCTGTTACAGGATATAGTCAATACGCTGTCGCCTATTAACGGATGCTCCACCCCAAAATATTTCTTATTGATGTCCATAGTCACGAGCATCATAGCGCGGGCAATTTCTTTTTCCGGTTTTTCATCACTTGCATAGTCAAGATGAAGCGATCCTTTTTCAGGTGCATGACAATAATTACAACTGACTCCTAATCCATCCTGGAATTCATCTACCATAATTTTTTGTAAAGCTTTTGAGCTGATGTCCTTTGGCAACACTTTCAGGTTTTTGAACTCATCTTTTTGATAAGGAGGTTCAATTGCACCAACGACAATTATTACTATAGCCAGTAAAACACTTGTTGAAATGATTTTATTGATTAACATAGATTGGAGATTATGATTGGGATTATTAGATAATGATTAGCATTGTAGTTCTGCAAAAGAGATTTTATTTCTTTGCCAGTACATTTAACTCTACTTCCAGGTCATCTGAAATAATGCTTGAACCTCCGACACCAAAGTCTCTCCTGTTAATATTATATACACCATTAAAAAGATATCCATCATTATTTTTTGTTGCTGTAAAGGGAAATGAAATATCTTTTGTCTGGTTCTTAATCGTAAGTTTTCCGAAAATAAACAGCACCCCGGCTTTAGGTGAGGGCGTCACTTTGGTAGAAACAAAGCGGATACGAGGATAATTTTTAACATCAAAATAAGAATCATTCCGCAAATGATTGTCCCGCATGTCACTGCCCGTATTTATGGTGTTGGCATCAATGCTTACATCAAAGTTTGCGTCATTCAGGTGATTGATATCAAAAATAATATTGCCCTGTAACCCGGTAAATGAGCCTCCTGTACTAATGCCAAAATTTTTTATTTTGAATTTGATGGAGGAGCCATTATCAAAGGGTTTATATTGCGCTATCGAGAGGTTACAGGTTATTACAATTATGGACAAAAAAACACTTTTCTTCATCGCTTTTTATTTATTAAAGTGGTATTGCTAATTTTTCTTACCGCTTATCTTCTTATTCTGTTATTGACCGGCAACTTTTTCTTCTGCTTCCACTAAGGGAGTATCAGTAATAGCAAGCGTATGGTTATGCTCAACATAGTTCACGTTTGTCAATCCTAATACACTTCTAAGTTTTTCTGCCGGCACTTTCATCGGGCCGGGTGATGGAGCACCGCCTGGAGCTGGTTGTGGAAATGCAGTTGACATCGCGGTATGAAAACTAATATTACCTTCAATTTTTTGTATCGTTTGATGTATGTGACCGTTTAGTACAGACACCGATCCAAAGCGTCTGAGATAAGAAAGAGCTTGTTCGCTGTCTTTTGTTCCCCAACCCCATTGAGGATAAACAGTCCAAAGAGGAACATGCGCAAAAACTACAATAGGTGTACTGCTTGAAAGTCCTTTCACATCTTTCTCCAGCCATGCGAGTTGATCAGGACCAAGTACACCAAAACTGCCATCTCCCTGGGTTAAGACATTCACCAATGCGATAAAATGTACTCCGTGTGAATCGAAACTGTACCAGCCATCTCCCTGAGTGCCTTTTCCATAACGCTCCATATATAACTTTCCATTATCGGTTACATCATGTTCACCCGGCACATAAAATATTTTTTCGGTCTTTGCACTTTTCAAAGTTTGCTCCAGTGTATCAAATTCATCAGCTTGGGCAAGATGCGTAAGGTCTCCGGTATGTAAAATAAAAGATGGTGGTGCTCCCATTGCGTTGATCTTTGCGATTGCTGCCTGTAATGTTCCTGTAACATCAGTATTTGCAGGTTTACTAAAACCGATATGGCTATCGCTGATTTGGACGAAACTGAAATCTGATTTAGGGAGTATTAAACCCTTTATCAGATCACCGGTAGATTTGTCAACCAATTGACTCATGCCATAAGATTTCATGATTCCCCCTGACATCATCCACAAAACCCCGGTTCCTGCCCAGGCCATACATTTTAAAAAACCGGTCCGGTCAATTCCATCATTGTTTTCATCTTTTTTAAGGTGCTTTTCGTTTTCCATAATTTTTATGTTTTAAATGATTAATATCACAAACTTCATTTCTCAAATACTGTATGCAAAATTATTTACAGCATCCATTGCTTTTTCTTGATTAAGTAATGTGATCCATGCGCTTTATAATGTCAAATTTTATTTCTTGACGGTTCTTATTTATCGAAAAGGTTATTTTCTGATGCAGGAGTTTTGGCTCAACACTGGAATGCATCCGGACAGTGAAGAGGACGCAAGTAAATAAAAAATAATTCTATCCAAATCATAAACTACCAAACGGCAATGCCCGGGTAATTAACGGTGACACATATTTTTTTATCGATTATTAGAATGTTGCTTTCATAGATCGCAAAGAACAAGAATGGAGAAATAATTGTGACAATATTTGAATTAAATAACAATACTCCAATAAAAAAGGAAGCAGGGAACTTCATATTCGCCGAAGGAAAGAAAACCGGAACCGTTTGGAAAAACCCGTCCGGACCGCTTTTTAATCTTGCTACCTTGCATGTCCGATGTTCCTGGTATCTAATCCATACAAAATTGCATACGATAGCTGGCCAATTGACTGGCTGACAAATTATATTGAAAAAAAACAACGGCGCAGTATTATAGAAACAACAAAAGCCATAAGGCAAAAACTGGGTTTGATTTACAGTATACATGGAAGCTTCAATTCCGGTTTACTCCAATTTGAGATGCTGTTTAATGAATCGGTAACGGGGCTCTTGGCACATATGAAAAAAGAAGAAGAAGCGTTTTTTCCTCTTGTTCGCGAAATTATACATCCCAGGGAAATACACCGGAGAATGAACCGGAAGCTTTTTGATAAAATAGAAGTGGTTATTCAGTCATTGAATAATGAACTCAAAATAGAAAGCCAGCGGTTGAAATTAATTGCTCAATTAAAGCATAATCGTGAGCCTTTTGAAGGTACCTGCAGGATACATGAAGCATTGTTTGATTTACTTAAGGATTTTCAGGAAGATTTTGAATTGCATGTTTATCTTCAGTGCAAACTCCTGTTTCCAAAAGTTATTGCAATGAAATATGATGAAATATAAGTAGTCCTTATCACTCAGAACCCCAAAATGAAAAAACTAATTTTAAATATAATTATTACTTCCCTGACACTTTGCACAAATGCACAGCAGCAAACAATTATAAACTATGGGGACAATAAAGAAGCGGGAGGCTATAAAGAAGTCAATGGTATTAAGATGTACTATGAAATTTATGGTAGCGGGAAGCCATTAGTTTTATTACATGGAAGTGGAGGCTCTATCAGAAATGCGAGGCCAAAGATCGATTACTTTAAACAATATTTTAAAGTAATTGCTATTGACAGCAGGGCACACGGAAAATCTATTGACTCAACAACAAAAGACCTGACTTACGAACAAATGGCATACGACATTAAAGTGCTACTTGATTCTCTCAACATTGATAGTGCTTATGTTTCAGGGCAAAGTGATGGTGGCGTTCTAGGATTATTATTAGCAATAAATTACCCAAAAAAAATATCCAAACTTGCAGCATATGGGGCTAATTTATTTCCTGGGAAAAAAGCAATATTTGATGAAATTGCCAATTTAATAATAGATACATTAAAAGTCACGAAGAACTTTAATACAAGAAGACTTTATTCATTATTAGCTTATCATCCCAATATCACCGAAAAGGACTTGAAAAAGATTAAATGCCCCGTTTTAATTATGTCGGGCGACAGAGATGCTATAAGGCTTGAGCATTCAATTAAAATATTTAACAATATAGCGAACTCTAATCTTTTTGTTATGCCGGGAGCTACTCATTATGGGTCCATTGAAAAACCCGAATTATTTAATTTGGTATTATTAGATTTTTTAAATCGTCCCTTTTTAAAAGTATCCACAGTCGACGTATTTACCCGCAAGCATTAACTGCCACCAACATTGGTGGCCGATGCACAACTACGTCTTAAAAAAAATTATCGCAACAACAAATATTTCTGTATTAGCCCCCTAAATGAATTACAACTGTATTTGGGATTGCATTGTTAACTTTTAAAAGTAAAATTATGAAACCAAAAACATTCAGCGTTTGGTTCTATTTTCTGTTCTGTTCCGCTATTTAAAAAATAGAGCGAAATGGAATGGAGCTAATTTCGATTGCAGAAATACAGGTTAATTTAAGCACTCAACCTGTATTTTTTTTGTTCAGTTTTTCCGCACCTGCAAATGCTGTTTGGTTTCGTCGTTTAATACCATATCCATCACCTATTCATGACAGCCTTGTATCGTTCATTGGCATCAGCAATCCATTGCTCTATTTGTTTTCTTCCTTTGTGCGTTTTGCCTTCATCAAACACGACGGCTGTTTCGGAAAAACATTTGGCATAGGCAACGCTATCAAAGTTGTTTTGGCTACAACTAAATCGGCTATTACTTTCGGCAAGTGCATTTTTTTCGTTTATAAGATGATTAAATTGATGGAACGGTGCCGCCGTCAATTACGAATTCAGTTCCTGTTAAATATTTTGCTCTGTGTGAAACAAGGAAGCCCACGAGTTCTGCTACTTCTTCCGGTTCGGAGGGTCTGCCGTAAGGTACTCCACCCAATGCATCCATGACACCTTGCCTAGCTTCTTCTACGGTACTATTTGCATTTCTTGCAATCTCACCCAACCAGGCTATCGATGCTGTTGTATTTATCCATCCTGGCGACACGGTCAGCACCCGAATACCTTTAGGCGTTACCTTGTTCGATAAGCTTTTGCTGCAATTTCTCAATCCCGCCTTTGCAGCTGCATAAGGCAAAATGGAATCGTATAGCGGCAATATGCCCTGAATGGAGGCAATGTGAATAATGACACCGTTTTTTTGTTCGATCATTTGCGGAAGAAATCCCCTGTCCAGCCGAACGGGTGCCAACAGGTTTGCCTGTAGGGTTGATTCCCAATCTTTATCTGTTAACGCTGCAAAACCGCCAGCGGGTGTCCCGGAAGAGCCAAGATTGTTTACAAGGATGTCCAGCCTTCCATATTTGGAAAGTACTTCGCTTGTAACTTTTTGTGCTCCTTCAGCTTTACTTAAATCAGCAGCAATAAAATGCAATTGATTGTTTTCTTTTTCCGGTGGATTTCTTGCTGTGATAATGACCGTAGCGCCAGCTAGTAAAAGCCGTTCTGCAATAGCTTTTCCTGCTCCCTTAGTACCACCTTTTACCAGGGCAATTTTGCCTGATAGTTCATTGTTGTAATTAAACTGTTCCATTTTTTTGCCTTGTTTTAAAAATTGATAATGGGACAAAATTGAAGCGTAAAAGAGTTTTAAACAAGTACGGAGTTACGATTCATATAGGGACAAATTAGTCCCATATAGCAGCAAATCAACCATACTTACGACTCTCCAACACGAGGAGAGAAAACCATCACCGAACTTAAATTGTGGTCTTTGTTTGATAGGTATCAGCTCCTTACTCCGGCAGGTCGGCAATATCCAGTAAATCTTGGGTGATTTGGTTCAATAATAGTCCAGAAGGAGAGTTGGAAAAAAGCAGTTACGAATTAATATCGTGACTGCTTTCTTACTATGATGTATTTTACAGCCGATTTCTTCGCCTTTCAGAAGAGCCATCATTGATTTGGTCGTATTCCTGAAATTGCCTTTCAGAATCCTTTCAGAATTATTGAGTGGAGCAAGGTGCATTAGGCTGCCCTTGAAACACAAAATAAAAGCCGACGAACATTATTCTTCAGCTTCCATTTCGGAGATCCCTTGTCTATCGGCAGATCTTCGTCAAACTACTTAGGTTGATTAAACATATATCGAGTAATTTTCCATTCGTATTTACGGCATTACAACTTATCAGCTTTTTCCAAATTCATACAAACGAATCCTCTTTTCATATTGCACCTGCTGTTCCCCCGTCAGATATTTGTGCAGACAATGATTGAAATTATTGCTATCACAAAATCGCTTTCACATGTTCAGTACTATTTCCTGGTCAGCGTATGTTGAATGTATGTTTCTTGTCGTCCTTTCTTATTACTTAGTAATCATTTTGATCTATTACAGGAGGGATATCCAATTAAAATTTACTTCCTACCAGGAGCAGGCATTCCAAAAAAGCACCACTAATCAAACCGCGACTGCAGGCCAGCCAACGAACGATACACACGAAAACAATGACCTTTTATTTTCTTCCGTGCACGAACTCATGGATGAATTAAAAGCCGCTTTTCAGTCCGCGGCGGACAAACAATTTCAAAAAGAGGAACTATTAATGGCGCTGCAGATCAAATTGAGGCACTACCAGCAATTGAAAGATACAGCCTTCCAAGTAGCCGTCAACAATCACCTATCACAACAGGCACAATTGCATTGTAAAATATCACTGGATGATATGGAAATAAAACAATTATGGCAGACCTTCTAAAATTCCTCCGATAAGGGTGCATAAAAAGATTGTTTCGGTTTGAGCGAAGTGCAGAAGGCACAAGTGCGATGGAGTAGCAGTTGGATTGGAACAGAACCTGCATGCATGCCTGTCCCCGCTGATAAATACGGGCAGCGGGGGCAGCGGCTGCAGGAAATCAAAGAAAAAAATGGATGTATCAAAATAGTGAGTAAGGTATCTATCGCAGCTATCGGTTTAACCAATATCAGAATAGAAGGTGATGCCAATTTAATGAATGCCTTTTGGGGATCACAACAAATACCAGGCAAAAGGATTGCTTATGCCGTGATTGATTGAAGTGAAAATGGATTAATAACAGATAAAAGCAACGTGGGGTATGAAAATGTGCAGTGTGAATTGCTTACCAAGCAAAAGGAGGATACTATGTGCATCCGCAGGCGTAATTCTTTTATTTATGTGCCTGAACAGCCAGGCGCAGGACGGCAACGCTGGAATCAACGAAGCCAACACCAAAGTGCGCGGTTATTTTGATTCGGGCACCAATTTAATGTATGCGGTCGGAGCGATCCTCGGGCTGATTGGCGCCGTCAAAGTTTATCAAAAATGGAATGCGGGAGACCCGGATACCGGCAAAGTAGCAGCCGCCTGGTTTGGATCCTGTGTCTTCCTTGTTATCGTAGCCACTGTAATCAAGTCATTTTTCGGGGTATAAGTGAATGCTTCACTGCAGGGGAGCATTCTATTTTCAAAACGCTTTCACGCGTCTCAGCATTCTATTGTTCAATCTCAAACAGAAATTCATCATGAAAAAAATACTATATATTTCTTATTTATGGGCAATTATTTTTTCAGCCTGCAAAAAACAAGCTGCTGATTCAACTATTCATTTGTCATCGTCCCCACCCTATTTGACAGCAGCACAGGTCTACCTGAAACAACAAATGAATCCCATTGACTATGCCGGTATCGATTTTGGTCAATATCATGTAAGTAAAGATACAGGCTGCAGCTACCTGCGGGTGGCGTTCAAAAACAAACCGCTGTCAACTGATTTCATACTGTTATTGCAGGATACAACAGGCCGTCCGCTGACTGGTAAAATTATTCACATTGAAACCAGGATAACTGATAAATATCTCATCAATGGCAGTATTCAACTGGTTTCACTGGACAGGAAATCAACCATGAACTCGGTCATTACCAATGGCTATGTGGAAAGCTGGCACCCCGCCATGTTTGCGAATAACACAAAGTCGGCGGTAATTCCGGGGCCAAGCTATGAGTACCCGGAAGTAATTGTATATGCCTACTACCCTTCCCAAAGTACCAGTTACATATTTGATACCTACCTGGCGCTCCAATCGATGTTTTCAGGCGGCAACGGATCAGCTATGTATCCGGATGCCTCCTTGTATTCCCATGTGGATGTCACTGATTATGGATCAGGTTCCACCGCAACAAGTACAAACCCATCTTCTTCACTCGCTGATGGCCACGCAGATTATTATGCCAACATTGAAAATAGCCCGGGCAAACCGGGGATTGACCTGGATGCCTGGCTGAAATGTTTTACAAATATCCCAGATGACGGCGCTACCTGCTCGATTACTATTTGCGCTGATCTGCCGGTGGACAATGATCCTACAGCCAACGTCAACTTCTACTCCGGCGCCACAGGTCATTGTTTTATGGAATTGAAAAAAACCAATGGTGCGCAGTCTGTCACACAAGTGATTGGCTTCACCGCACAGGATCCTTTAGCAGCCATTATTCACGGGGACGAATTTGTGCCGGGCAAGTTGGTAGACAATGCGGGCCACAAGTACGATGCATCGATCACCATGAACATCAACGCATCCGCATTCAATATAGCGCTGGAAGAAATGAAATTATTGTCAGCAAATCCCGCTTATAGTATTACAAGGTTTGATTGCCTCGATTTTGATCTGGCGGTATTCAACAGTATACGCCGCAATAATCCCCTGACATTACCAAAAATGTATAATACCGGAAGTACCTGGGATGTTGTGAGCACCGGTGAACGCTTTTACGAAATGCTGTCAGATATGAAACAATATGGCGATCCCGAAGCCGCTAACATTTACGTTGGTGGTCCCGTGTACATTGGTAACAGTCATGGGCCTTGTAATTAATTTATTATGACAAACAGTGTTTACCAAATCAATAAAGGCATCAATAAGAGTATAGAGTTCCGGGGCCTGAAAGCGCAATACATCTGGTATTTGGGTGGCGGTTTGATTGGACTATTGGTGCTTTTTGCAGGTATGTATTTCATTGGATTCAACACTTTTGTTTGCCTGTTCGTGATACTGATTACCGGAACAATTTTGTTCATGTATATCTATAAACTGAGTAATACATACGGTGAATATGGGATGATGAAGAAGTTGGCTAAACGAAGTATACCGGATACGATACGATCAAATAGCAGGAAATTTTTTATGGTGGCATCTCTCCTGCGATATTCGACAAAAGGAAGAGAGTAAAGAAATCCGGCGAATTTCAGGGATTCCGTGAACGAGTAAATTATGTGGCGATGGAAAAGTGGCTGAAAGACCTTTTACCCATTCAGGGGGTAGAACACGATTGCATATTGTCAAAAATGGGTGATGTGACGGCGGTGTATGAAGTGACGCTGCCGGAGATTTTCACTTTATCCGATCAGGAATACGAATCATTCCACCAGGCCTGGATCAAAGCCATTAAGATCCTGCCCAGGCAACTGGTATTTCATAAGCAGGATTGGTTTGTGGAAAGCAAATACCAGCTTGATTTCATTAAGGCTGATACCAGTTTTTTGTCACGCAGCAGTGAACGTTTTTTCAATGAACGGCCGTTCCTTGATCACAAGTGCTACATTTTATTGACGAAGAAACCCGTGAACAGAAAAGCATCCAGTTCATTGTTTTCGACACTCTTGCGATCTTCCATCGTACCTGAAGAAATTTTGAAGCCGGATTTATTGCAGGATTTTCTGGATGCCTGCGGACAATTTAAAAGAATATTGGAGGACAGTGGATTTGTACAATTAAAAAGGTTGGCAAATGATGAACTGCAGAGCCAGGCAGGTAAAGCAGGTTTGATAGAGCGGTATTGCTATTTGTCTGAAAGCCATGATGAACGAATTATCAGGGATATTACCTACAAGGATGGAATCAGGGTAGGTGGCCAATACTGCCAGTTGTACACCTTATCTGATGCGGCTGATCTGCCGGCTCTTTGCGGTTCAAGAATCAATTATGATAAATATTCCACGGATAAAACAAAATTCAGTATCGGTTTTGCTTCCACTTTAGGTCAACTGCTGCCCTGTAACCATATCTATAACCAATATATTTTTTTGGATGATGCACAGAAGATCATGGCAAAATTGGAAAGCAAGCGGTTGAGGTTGCAATCGCTCAGTGCCTATTCAAGAGAAAATGCTGTTTCCCGCGATGCGGTCAATGATTTTTTAAATGAAGCCATTGGACAGCAAAGGCTACCAGTGAAGGCGCATTTTAACCTGCTCATCTGGACAGATGCCAAAGAAAAACTGAAAGACGTAAAAAACCTGGTATCAAGTGCCCTTGCCCAAATGGATGCGGCCCCGAAGCAGGAGCTGGCGGGAGCGCCGCAGATCCATTGGGCAGGCATACCGGGAAATGCAGCTGACTTCCCGATGAATGATTCTTTTGACACCTTTGCCGAACAGGCCACCTGCTTCCTGAATTTGGAAACCAATTACCGCAGTTCTCTAAGCCAGATCGGCCTCAGGTTAGGTGATCGCTTAACAGGAATGCCGGTGCACGTCGATATCAGCGACGAGCCGGTGAAGAAAGGAATCTGCACCAATCGTAACAAATTCATACTTGGCCCATCTGGCAGCGGCAAAAGTTTTTTCACCAACCATATGGTGCGCTCATATTATGAACAGGGCACACACGTGGTATTAGTAGATGTGGGGCATAGCTATAAAGGATTATGCGACATGGTGAATGGGTACTATTTCACTTATTCCGAAAAGGACCCCATTAAGTTCAATCCCTTTTATATCGGCGAAGACGGTGTACTGGATACAGAAAAGAAAGAAAGCATCAAAACATTGCTGCTGGCGCTATGGAAAAAGGACAATGAAACCTTTGGCAGAAGTGAATATGTTGCCCTCAGCAATGCACTGCAATTGTATTTTGAGAAGCTCGGCAAAAACCCACAATTGTTTCCCTGTTTCGATACTTTTTTTGAATTCCTGCAAACCGATTTTGTCACGGTATTAAAAACGGACAAGGTCAAAGATAAAGAGTTTGACGTTTCGAATTTTCTATATGTTCTCCGCCCTTACTACAAAGGTGGCGAATTTGATTACCTGCTGAATGCAGACCAGAACCTGGACTTGCTGCAAAAACGCTTTATTGTTTTTGAACTGGACAATATCAAGGATCATCCCATTCTGTTCCCGGTAGTGACCCTTATCATCATGGAAGTATTTATTTCCAAGATGCGCAAATTAAAGGGGGTACGGAAAATGATACTCATCGAAGAAGCCTGGAAAGCCATCGCAAAAGAAGGCATGGCGGAATACATTAAATACCTCTTCAAAACAGTACGTAAGTTCTTTGGGGAAGCCATTGTGGTGACGCAGGAAGTGGAGGACATCATCTCCTCACCGGTGGTGAAACAGGCGATCATTAATAATTCCGACTGCAAGATATTGCTCGACCAATCGAAATACCAGAATAAGTTTGACCAGATACAGGAATTATTAGGACTAACTGAAAAAGAAAAAGCATTGGTGCTTTCCGTTAATAAGGCCAACGATCCATTGAGAAAATACAAAGAAGTGTTTATTTCTCTTGGCGGCGTATTATCGCGGGTCTACCGGACCGAAGTTTCTCCCGAAGAATACCTCGCCTATACTACTGAAGAAACCGAAAAAATTAAAATGATGCAATATGCAAAAAAATATGGAAGCATTCAAAAAGGGATTGCGGTGCTGGCAGCAGAAATGCGGGCCTCCTCCTAAATCCCCTCCCAAAACTGAGGGACTTAAACCACCCAAAAACTAAAAAGGGCTATTATGAAAATTGTTCTTTTACCCGTTGCTTCTTATTGTCTCTTGTTTTTTGGTTGTAGCCTGCTTTCTTCCAGGGAACCGGTGCTTGATTTTATACCCGGCACCTACATCGCTAAATGGACAACAGCGTTTACAGAAGCCAGGGATACTATATTCATTGAACTGTCTGTTAGGGAAGGCAGCGGCACCTACCTGATCACCCGGCGAACCTATATGCTATATCAACAAAAGCCGCAATACAAACTGGTGCACTGGACGGGAATATATAATAGCGGAACTAAAAGTATTATCATCAATAACAATGGTCGCATACTTTCCTTTGATCCGGCCAATAAAGAAATGAAAATGGGCGCGACAACTTATAAAAAATTATAATATGAAAAAACTTGTCTTTATGTTGCTGCTGTGCTTAACATTCACCATTGCACCTACTAAAAAGTCCCATGCTGTTGTCTGGGTAGTAGTCAAAGCGGCACTTAAAAAAGCCATCAAGGCCATTGACCTGGCCATTCAGCAGCAGCAAAACAAAGTTATCTGGCTACAGAATGCCCAAAAGGAACTGGAGAATGTCATGTCAAAATTGAAACTCGACGAAATTTCAGATTGGGTAGAAAAGCAACGCACCCTGTATAAGGATTATTTTGAGGAGCTGCAAAAAGTGAAGGACATCATTGCCTGGTATGATCGAATTAAACAAATCACCACCATGCAGGAACATATCATCCGTGACTATAAAAAAACATTTGATCTGTTTAAGCAGGATGATCACTTCAGTCCGCAGGAAATTATTTACATGGGCCAGGTATATGACGGCATGCTCAGCGCATCGGCCAAAAGCCTTGAACAGTTATCTCTCGTCACCAACTCTTTTGTTACACAAATGACTGATGCCAAAAGGTTGGAAATTATTAATGCCGCTGCTGTTTTGATGACTGCTGTTTATAATGACCTCAAACTTTTCAACAATCAGAATATTGTTTTAAGCCTGCAAAGGACCAGGGATCAGCATGATATTAATTCTATTAAAGCCTTATACAATTTGAAATGAACAAGTCGGTATATCTTGTATTGTTCTCATTGCTTTTGTTAGCTGGAATAAAGACGAATGCTCAAGGTTTTTTTAATCAAAATGGAGCCTGGATAAAAAACCAGCTGAAGCAAATCGCCCTCTGGGAAATATATATTAAAGATGTGGAAAAGGGATACAATATTGCAAAAACTGGATTGAATACTATTAACGACGTTAAGAGCGGCGATTTCCAATTGCACGTGGATCATTTTGGTGCATTAATGGCTGTCAACCCCGAAATCAGGAAATATTCCAGGATTGCTGAAATTTTATTGTTGCAATCAGCCATCAAAAAACTATATCCCAAGACAGAAGATGCTTATATCAATTCCGTGTTCTCCCATTTGATGGAGGAGGCCGCTTCCAATGTTGACCAATTACATATTTTGTTATCGCCGGGCAATTATTCCATGACCGACAATGAAAGAATAAAGCAGGTGGACAAGCTGTATGCAGATATGAAAGACAAATATGCATTTGCCAAAAGCTTCGCAAGTGATGCCGGCATTTTATCACTGCAACAATTGAAGGAAAAAAATGAAACCGGAACAAGCCGTCTGTTGAACAATGTTAAAAAACCCTGACTATGAAGAAAACTATTGCAGCGCTGTTGATATGTTCGATTGGATTGTTTGCAGGGCAACGGGCTTCTGCCCAGGCCCAGGAACTCGAAGAATTGGCCCTGGATATAGAAAAACTCGCGCAGTTTAAGCAAATATTAAGCGACCTGAAAAAAGGCTATGAGATTTTAGAAGGTGGTTACAACACAATTAAAAATATATCCCAGGGCAGTTTCAGTTTGCACAAAGCGTTTCTGGACGGATTGCTGGCCGTGAGCCCGGCCGTAGCGAACTATAAAAAGATTGTGACCATTACAGAAAATCAGTTACTACTTATTAAAGAATATAAGAACGCCTATCAACGGTTTAAAGCTGGTGGGAATTTCAACGGGGTCGAACTGGCATACATGGGCAAAGTCTATAGCCATCTCGTGGATGAAAGTGGTAAAAACTTAGAGCGGCTCCTCAATGTCATAACCGCTAACAGGTTGAGGATGTCAGATGACGAACGGCTGAGGGCTATTGATCTCATTGATGAGGAGATGCAGGACCAGTTGTCTTTTTTAAGATTTTTTAATAATACTACAACTGTGTTGTCTTTACAAAGGGCAAAAGAAAAAAATGATTTGAACAGCAGCAGGCTGTTACACGGAGTGCGCCCATAACCTGTTGTAGCTTTTTTAAGTGTGTTGGATGGGTGAAAATGAATTAAAAAACGCGGTATGGTGAAGAAGATATTAAGCGGTTGGATGCTGATAATATTTGTTATGGTGTTGTTTCCATTTGCAGGTAATGCACAGGGCATTGTTACTGAAATGAACGGGTTGCATGCGGTGCTTGCCCAGCTCTATGAAGAAATGATGCCGCTATGCAGTAAATTAATTGGAGTTGCACGACTGATTGCAGGGTTCGCCGCACTCTGGTATATCGCTGCAAGGATATGGCGGCATATTGCGAACGCCGAACCCGTGGATTTTTATCCGTTGTTCCGGCCCTTTGTCCTTGGTTTTGCGATTTTGATCTTCCCTTCTGTGATTGGCATGATCAACGGCGTCCTTACACCCACCGTAGTTGCCACTGCGGATATGGTGACGGATTCCAATAAAGCCATTGCTGTTTTGCTGCAGGCCAAAGAAGATGCCATCAAAAAAACAACCGTCTGGCAACTGTATGTGGGGGATAACGGCAGCGGTGACCGGGACAAATGGTACAAGTATACCCACCCGGACGACCCCAGTGGCGATAACGAAGGTATGCTCGAAAGTGTGGGCAATGATATCAAATTTGCGATGTCGAAAGCTTCCTACAATTTCCGCAATTCGATTAAAGAGTGGATGAGCGAAGTATTAAAACTTTTATATGAAGCAGCATCGCTATGTATCGATACGATTCGAACCTTTAATTTAATAGTGCTGGCTATCCTGGGACCACTGGTATTTGGCATCGCGGTATTCGATGGTTTGCAACATACGCTCACAGCCTGGCTCGCCCGGTATATCAATATCTTCCTCTGGCTGCCGGTAGCGAATATATTCGGTTCCATCATTGGCAGGATCCAGGAAAAAATGATTGCGCTCGATATTCAACAGGTACAGGATGCGGGGGACACGTTCTTTTCTTCTACAGATACAGCTTATCTCATTTTTCTAATTATCGGAATTATTGGGTATTTCACGGTGCCTTCAGTAGCCAATTATATTGTGCATGCAGGCGGCGGAAATGGAATACTGCATAAAGTTACCAATATGGTGAGCAGTACCGGCAGAACAGTCATGAATGCCGGAAGCAGTTTTGGTGGCAGTGGTATTTCCGCGGGTCAAACAAATAACCCAGGCGCCAGTGCCGGACCCTCTTCTACCCCCTTCAGGTATGAAAGCAGTTCCAGCGATGGAAGTAAATCATCAGGCGGGTTTATGATGGGTCGGTTAAAAGGTAATTCGGACAATAAAAATAACTGATGCTAAAAACAACTTAAAGACAATAAAAGAGAACCATGTTCCAGCAAGCAAAAAATATTGATACGGCCTTCAGATACACGCGTTTATTTTCCATCATCATGATCATTGCCTGTGTGTGTATTACTACCTACGCATTGCATCTGGGTGCGGCAAACGTCCGCCAATCACAACAAAAGATCTTTATCCTGGCCAACGGCAAGGCACTGGAAGCCTACGCGGCCGAGCGAAAGGACAATATTCCCGTGGAAGCGCGGGATCATGTAAAAATGTTTCATCATTATTTTTTTTCATTAGACCCGGATGACAAAGTGATTCAGTCCAACATTAGTAAAGCATTGTATCTGGCTGACGCCTCAGCCAAACAACAATACAATGACCTGAAGGAGAACAGTTATTACGCCAATATCATCAGCGGTAATATCAGCCAGGAAATCACTATTGACAGTATTGACATTAATATCAGCCAATATCCTTTTTATTTCCGGTGCCAGGCAAGGGAAAAAATCATCCGTGCCACCACCATAGTCACACGCAATTTAGTTACTGAAGGCTGGTTGCGTAATGTCGCACGCTCAGATAACAATCCGCACGGATTCTTAATCGAAAAATGGCGGACACTTGAGAACAAGGATATTAAAACAGAACAACGCTAAAGATATGTTCAGGAAAAAGCAAAAACCACGCATGACGGGCGGGCAGCTGACAGACCAGGCGGCCGTCCAAATAGCAACCCTGATCAACCATTTGCAAAACGGTTTTGCAGCAGCGATGAACAAAAAAACAAAGCATTTTTCCGCTGCAAGGTGGAAGTTCCTGATTGTTGTTTTCGCTGTTGCATGGGGGGCATTCAGCCTTTATACGATTTCAACAGCATTTGAGAAACACTTGCCGGCATCAACGCACAAAACATATAAACAATTATTCATTCAGGGGCCAATGCATAATGACAGCCTGGAATTGATTGAAAGGATTTACGGACAACAAAAGTCCGAACAATTAAAAAAGCAGCTACAGCAAAATAGTAACACCAAATAAGATGGAAACAGTAAAATATTCACCAGCTTTTTTACGCAAACGAAAAATGATGACAATCCTGCCATTATTGGCGTTGCCCTTTGTAACCATGGTCTTCTGGGCGCTCGGAGGCGGCGGGGCTTCAGCTGTCAAGGGAAAACAAACTAGTAATGAGAAAGGGCTCAACCTGCAGGTCCCAAATGCGCATTTAAAATCGGGTAAGGACCTGGACAAAATGAGCTATTATGAATTAGCAGAAGCAGATTCGGCAAAACTAAAAGAAAGGATGCGGAGTGACCCTTACTTTAAGTTAAAAGCCAGTGTATCTGGTGAGACGATTGCAGAAACCGAAGAAGCGCCTCCTATTGATTCCTCTGACGGTGTAGTCCAGGAAGGATTAAAGGTTTCGCCTTATAATAATAATGGAAAAGTAAACGCCAATGAAAAGCAGGTGTATGACAAATTGCGGCAAATAAATGCGGCACTGGACAATGCAAAAGCTGCTTCCCCGCTTTCAGCAGAAGCAAATGGCAATCAGCATAAATATACCGGCTATGATTTATCCAAAGAACTAAACGGAAAACAATCCGTCGTCAGTAATCAAAATATGGATCGCCTGGAAAAGATGATGCAATCGATAAAAGAACCTGCTGAAAGTAGTGATTCGGAAATGACCCAAATCAATGCCATGCTGGAAAAAGTGATGGACATACAGCACCCGGAACGCCTCAATGAAAAGTACAGGCAGAATTCCGCTATACAAAAAAAAGGATCTGTTTATGCAGTGACCGTTAATAACCATAACAATACCGGCTTCTATTCTGAAAGCAATTCTATTGATGCCGACACCCTTACAACGAACAACCAGTGCTTTAACGCCATTGAGGCCATTGTTCACGAAACCCAAACACTCGTGAATGGCGGCACTGTAAAGCTGCGCCTGTTAGGTGACGTCACAATAAATGGCAACCTGGTTCCAAAAGACAATTTTATATATGGCACTGTATCGCTGGCTGGAGAACGATTGATAGTCACCATAAACAGCGTTCGTTATCAGAATGGTTTGCTTCCGGTTGCCCTGTCCGTGTATGATATGGATGGCCAGGCTGGCATTTATATTCCTGGTGCTATCACCCGCGATGTGGGCAAACAATCGACAGACAATGCCCTTCAATCGGTAGCCCTCAATTCATTGGATCCTTCCATTGGGGCACAAGCCGCTACTGCTGGCATAGAAACCGCGAAAACCTTAATCAGTAAAAAAGCGAAACTAATCAGGGTCACGGTGAAGGCAGGCTATCATGTTTTGCTGAAAGACAATAACAATAAACAATAGTTAACCAAATCAAAATTTAATGTGATGAAACGGGTTTGTGCGGCAAAAAGAATATCGCCCTTCTTCTTATTATTATTCACCCTATTTTTCCGCTGCCTGGCATTCAGCCAAACAGGCAGCAGTAATATCCCGTTACAGGTATCCTGTAACAAAACCACCAGCCTGGTTTTTCCTCAAATTATTAAAAGCATTGATCGCGGCAGTAAAGATCTGTTGGTTCAAAAAGTCAGCGGCGCTGAAAATATACTGCAGATAAAGGGTGCCAAAAAAAACTTTACAGAGACAAGCCTGACAGTGGTCACCGCGGATGGCAAACTCTACGTATTTATTGTTCGCTATGCCACTGATCCTTCCTGTTTAAATCTACAGGTAGATAGTTCAGTTTCTGTATTTGAAAAAGTTGCAGGGGCGAAAAGAACCATTTATGGTGTCCGTGACCACAACTATGAAATGGTTCTCCGGCTAATAGGGCTATTCATCGAAAAAGGCATCCTTTATTATCAACTGGAACTGGAGAACCTCTCTAATATTTCGTACGATATCGACATGCTGCGTTTTTATATCAAAGACAACAGGCAAAGCCGGCGCACGGCTTCCCAGGAACTGGATCTGACACCCCTGTTTGTTTATGGCGACAGGGGCATGGTTGGGAGCCAGTCAAAACAAATCATGGTCGTCGCATTGGCAAAGTTTACCATACCGGATAAGAAACATTTCTATATCCAGGTGATGGAAAAAAATGGCGGGCGTCACCTGCACTTAAAAATCAGCAACCGGGAAATCCTGGGGGCAAAAATAATCCAAGCCATCAACTAACACGACACGTGTGTTCAACGACAATTTATTCTTTCAAATAAAACAAATATTATGAACCAGAAAAACTTTGATTACCTGGACAAACAAATCTTTTACACCGGTTTTGGAGAGGGGCATAGTGGTCCATTAAAAGAAAAAATGATGGAAGGAAAGCCAGCATTTGAGATTTCCCACCAGCAGGATTTTGGCAAGGATAAGACCGTGGCCACCCTTCAGTTCAGAAAATCTAATGAAGCAGACATGTATTTTTTTAACAGTTACCAGCTCGTGTTAAAAAACCAGCAACAGGCCGACCCCATCAGGCAGACCTTTTACCTGAACAATGATATGAGGCGAAAGGAACAGGAAGATATCACGCTGAAAGAAGGGTACAACCTCTTAAGTGGCCGCGCGGTGAATAAAAACCTGGTCAATAAAGAAGGGGTTACCTACAATGCCTGGTTACAACTGGATTTTAAAGAGAGCGATAAGAATGGCAATTTCAAATTGCATACTTATCACACGAATTACGGGTATGAGCTGGATAAAACACTTGCCCAACATCCTATAAAGGAATTGACGGATGAAACACAAAAACAACGATTGCTAGAATCACTCGGGAAGGGAAACCGTCAATCAATCACCCTGATAATAAACGGAACAGAGAAAAAAGCATTTATTGAGGCTGCGCCGCAATATAAGGAAAAGGGACTCAATTTTTATGACAGCAATATGGCGCGTGTCAGTGCATCCACGTTGTACGAAAACAAGGGTGAGGGGCAGACTGAGAAAAAACAGGAAGATAAAAAACAATCCGTGAAACAGGAGAATGGGACCGGATCAGACGAGGAAGGTTCCGGTGGCAAATCCTCCCAAAAAAAAAGTAAAAGACAGGGACAGGGTATTTCCTGATTAGACATTTACCCATATGTTAATTGGCCAAAATATAGCACGTGAACTCTCGGCCTGGAGAAAACAGGAAGAAGAAATCTCCCGGCTGTTCCCAACTTCGGTTGTAAACAGCCGGGCTTTCCAACTTGAAAAGCTGACGCAGCTGGATACCATTTATTATAAGCATTCGAAGGGACTGGCCAGAGGTGGAAATGATGAAAGGCTTATGTTGCGGATGCTGAATATTGAACGCAAAAAGCTGGAAAAGCAATTGTATCCCAAAATCTGGCTGCGCTTCCTGCGCCAGCTGGTACGGCCTTTAAAGAAAAATGCAGCCATGAAGCGGGAACTGGGTCAGCGGAACAGCAATGAAGCGTCGATCCGGGAGGCGTTGGGGAAAGCTGGGTTTGGTAGTATCGACTGGCGGCAGGTGGATAAATGCCTGCAGCAGGGTGAGCCCTCTTTTTCTGTCAGGCATTCGCAGCATGTCAGCAAAGAAAAACACATGGAATATGAGCTGTCGTTTTCCAGGGATACGCAGGGACGCTACCAATTCGAACGGTACCACGCAGCGCTCAAATCGGATACCCATCCAGACCAGAACAGGCAACAATTTTTTTCAGCAGAGGGTGCTCAACATACGACTGCCTGGCAGGCATTTCATTTATTGGAGGGTCGGGCCGTTCAACAGGAATACATCAATGCGTTGGGCGCCCGGCAATCCTGCTGGTTCAAGCTGGATTTTAATGATAAGGATAGCCACGGGAATTTTAGGTGGCGGGAATTCCATACCACTATGGATTTGGAAAAAGCAATGCTGGCATTGCCAATAAAAGAGAAGGCTTATTACCATGAAATGGAAAAGCTGTTACAGGGATTGCGCAACGGCGAACGGGTGGCGGTTCATTTATTGAAGCAGGGAATAGAAATACCGGTGTCATTGGAGACCAACCCTCAACTAAAAGCCCTTGAATTATACAATGCCAATGGAAAGAAGGTTGGACTTACCGAAGCACTCGGAGAAAAGAAAGAAAAGGCTGCGGTTGTATCGCTCCCTCAAATCCAGGAACAAAAGCAACAACGAAAAAACGCGCCCTCCCAAGCAATAAAACCTTGAAGATCGACTTCCGTGTTATGGCAATAAAAATCGACTCTTCTGAACAAGCTAAATTATTGAGTGCCTTCCTTGATCGCATCCGGGATGATCCCCGCATTGGTCCCGCCCATGTCAGCCTATATACTGCACTTATCAGCTACTGGCATGAAAAACAATTCGAGCACCCAATGTCCGTATTCAGCCGCGAAATTATGCCGCTCTGTAAAATTAGTGGACGTGCTACTTATGCCCGCACTATCCGGGAACTGCATGACTATGGCTATATTCACTACATCGCTTCCTACAATCATTTTTTGGGGAGCCTGGTGTATTTCCGGGAGGTCGGAACAGCGCATAAAATGATGCGTTAATAAAATGAACTTGGTTTATCAATCAATCAAATGAATTTGAATGGGCTGGATATTGTGATGAAGGAAGATTTGGGACTGTTTCGTTTGCGGCTGCTGGAGGATATCCGGGAGACGATAATAGTGCCGGCCTGGCTTCTGTGGTCCGTCTGCCTGGCCGCCCCAACTTGGTTTTGAAAATTATTCTGTCGGTTTACGAAATTACAATTTGGATTGGTCGTACCAGATGCTGCCCGGTTGAGAAAAATGATCAATTATCGAAATCGCGACTTTGATTGACAGTTTTTAAATTGCACGGAGTCTATAATTTTTATTTTTTTCAGGAGAATGTTTTCAAAAATCTCCGTTGTGGCGTTGGCAGTAGTGTTTTCTATCAGAATACTTGTTTGTAATTTGATAATCGTATAAGTTTGCAGCATTAAAATCTCTTTATAAAATAGTGATTCAGCATTTTTCAAAAGCAGGATAGCTTTGCTGGTTCGTTTTGTCCGTATAGATAAATACGAAAGTAAAGTGCATTTTCAAATTTTATAAAGAACAAAAATGAAAATAATATCAAAAGTCGCTGTCATTGGCGGCACAGGCAAATCGGGCAAATATCTTGTTAAGCAATTGATAAGCCAAGGTTTTAGCTTTAAAATTCTTCTAAGAAATCCCGAAAAGTTTCCAATCAATAGCCCACTTGTAGAAGTTGTCAAAGGTGATGCAAGAGATTATAATTCTGTACGTTCTTTGATTAGTGGTTGTCAAGCTGTCATCAGTACTTTAGGCCAGCCCAAAGGAGAAAGTTCCATATTTAGTCATGCAACGAGGAATGTAATTCAGTCGATGAATGAATTTGATGTGAAACGCTATATTTTGACAACAGGTCTAAACGTTGACACACAGTTTGACAACAAAAGCCTTAAAGCAAAATTCGCAACTGAATGGATGAAAACAAATTATCCTGAAACAACTTCAGATAAGCAAGAGGAATATAATATTTTGTTTCAAAGCAAAGTTGATTGGACTTTGGTCCGTCTTCCGTTGATTGAACAAACTGATTCAAGAAATGAAATAAGTGCCAGTTTGGAAGATTGTCCAGGCGATAAAATAAGCGCAACTGACTTAGCCCAGTTTCTAATAGAACAATTGTCGGATGAAACATTTATTAGGAAGTCACCGTTCATTGCGAGTATCTAACATTGTCAACAGTGAGCCATTTTCAGGCTCACTGTTATTTTTTGTAAAGTCACATGCGCATATCATACTTTTTAACTATTATAAATCTTTTCGTTTAACGTAATAATAAGTAAGTTTGATAGATGATTTGTTACAGTCAAAGAATAAAATGAAATCTTTTTTATCAGCAATATTGATGATATTGAGCACAAGGGTTCTTGCGCAGGACAGCATCCCACCTTTTACTGAACTTTCAAAAGAGGTATATCAGTGTTTGCGCCACAAGGATTATGGTTGTCTTGAAAAAAATATGCTCTCATTAGACGAGATGATAAAATCGCTGAATGCTCTCATGAAAGACTATCAGAAAGAAAGGGATAGTGTTACCACATTCGACTCAAATACTTTAGCTCCACTTCTTAGTCATAGAAATACCCAAAATATTGATGCATTTTACGATTGGGTTTGTCGGTTTTGCCTTTTTGTGACTTGTCACCACAACTGAAGAATGAAAAGAGTCCCATTATTAATAGTAAGATGAATAGTCGTTTGGGGTTCATACGATAGCACACAACGAGTAGGGCTTTATGCAGGTTGGGAATTAGAATTCCATCTGCCCGGAACGGCTGCTGATTGAAAACAAACAGCCGAAGTTTCAACGTCCAGCCCCACTTGCTGCAATACCAATGTTATAAGCAGCCTTAATTTGTAATTAGAATCTAAATATGGACTTAATAGTCATAAAAGTTGTAAATATGAATGTATGTTGTAATTGCTACTTATAAACCTTCCCATTCTTCATTACAAAAAACACTTGTTCTAAAACACTGATATCAGTCATTGGGCTTCCCTTAACCGCTATTATATCCGCAAATTTTCCAACTTCTATTGCGCCTATTGAATTGTTCCCGATTAAATCCGCTGGATTAATTGTTGCAGCACGCAATACTTCAATGTTGGTCATTCCGGATGTTACATACGTTTTATACATTCCAGCGCAGACCTGACCTCGGGTTTTTCCTGGAAATTCATAATAAATATCTGAACCTATTGCTATCCGCACACCTGCTTTTAAAGCCCTTTTGATTCTTTCTTGGTACCTTACAACTCCGGAAGCATCTGTAGGTACCAAAAAAATATTCTTTTTGGCCATCAAGTTAAGCACTGTATCAGAAATGGTATAGGCGTGTTCAATTGAATTCACCCCTGCCTCAGCGGCGCTCATAGAAGGCCCGTCTCCATCGGTTGCATGTGCAGCTACCGGCAGGTTAGCCCGTTTTGCTTCTTCTACAATAACTTTCATTTCTTCAAAAGACAATCGACGGTTACCAGTATTGGCAATAATTTTTATGCAATCGGCACCATCATATATTGCCTGACGGACAGCTTTCCGTGCTTCATCCACACCATTTATCTGAACATACTCTTGGTTTATTAGCTGTTGTGCCTCTGGTGTCAATGATTGAAACTGACCACCGGCTGGAGAAAGCGCCCGGGTGGAAACAAACATACGTGGGCCACTAACATCTCCATTATTAATCGCATCTCTTAACGCAATATCGGCATTGATGCCGGAATTGCCTAAGTCACGAACGGATGTAAAACCAGCTTCCAGCATTTCACGGGCTAACTTCGCGCCCAGTAATGCTCTTTTAGCAGGGCCGAGTTGGACCATTTCTAAAATCCTGTTTGAGTTATCATCTCCATATCTTGCATAATATTGATGTAATAAATGAGTATGGGCATCAATAAGCCCAGGCAAAATGGTTACATCACCAAGTGCAATAATATGTAAACTATCAGGAATTTTAAGATTAGAACCTACTGCTACAATTTTATTTTTTTCTATTAGTATAACCACATCAGGAATTTCTTTGCCCGAACGAACATCAATCATTCGCTTTGCGGTTACAGCAATCCTGTCTGCGGATACTTTATTCTGAGCATTTACTAATAAAAAAGCAAATGATAAGATTATTGCAATAACAAAGGATATTATTTTCATTTGCATTGAAACATAGTTTTATTAAAGTTTAAAGGAAAGTAGTTTTTGATTAAAATATTATTGAAAATTTATGCAACCTATTTTTGTACGAGGCATTTCAAAGGTTGCTTATAACGTTGACGGCTTGCTGCCGGGCTGGCTTCTGTGATTCGTCCGCCTGGCTACTAAGCCCGGTTAATAAAACTGAACTCAATTTATAACAAAAACATCTTACTGATCGGTCGCTCCATGACTACTGCTGATTTATAACAACTGCTGATTGCAACAACGTCTCGCCAGCCTGCCAACAAACCGCATGTTATGCGCATTCGTTTCATCTCTCTTTCTTAACTAGCAAATTAAGACCCTCCGAATAAAAGCGTAAAATCAATGTGTCGTCTGATAACATTTTTATCGCTAACTCTTCCGGACGACTATGCTTGTCAAAAATTAAATGATTTGTTTTTGTGTTAAATTAAAATGTCCTATTGAGATTAGTGAAATTGTCGCTTGTGCCTTTAATATGCTCAATGGCCGTTGAATCATTATGAAAATCTATCCAAGTCCCATGGAATAAGTCATAGAGTGGCATCAAAAATATTTTTAAACTATTATATCTTTCTTCTTCATTCACGATCGTGTCAAGCTTAATCTTTTTTAAAAAATCTTTTTTCTGAGATATTAGCCTGACACTTGTAGTAAAAGAATCAACGTTTTCGAGATTAATAACTCCAAAGTCAGTCGAATCAACCATTTTGCAAGTAATCCACTTGCCGTATAATTTAGTATTGTGAATTGTTTGACAGAATGAACTGTTAGACAAAAAAAACAATAGTCCAATTATTATGATAAGCTTCCTCATATTGCGCATAACGTAGACAGCTTGCTGCCAAGCTGGATTTCTGTGATCCTGTAAGTACCAACAAATGATGATTAGCGAACCAATAATCAACGAGATTTATTCGTCAGCCAGCCTGGCAGCAAACCGAATGTTATATAGCTTTTTTTTACTCGCTGTTGGGATGGTCGAGGAAGTATTTCCTGTCAGACCTCTTATAGTCTCCAAAAAGTATAGAAGTGTCACCATTACTTACCCAAAAAAATGAAGCCGCATTAATTTCAATTTTAAATTGTTGTCGAGCTTGAACAACACTAACGGTCTTTGTGCAAGCCGAGACTGAAAAACCTAAGTCCCAAGTTGTTCCGTTAATCGGTTCTGAATTTTTTATTATTTTTTCAATGTCTTGTTTGGCAAGTGTCCAGTTACTACATTTTAATGTGTCAGTGTCAGTCGTATGTTTATTTAAGGTATTTGCAAATGAGACGACTTTAAACGGTAAGTAGTTATAGAAAAGCCTTGCAGTTTTTCGCAATTGTGCACCTTTATTATCTGTTTTCAAAGTTGTCGCAGCGCCCGAAAGAAAAGGTGTTTTGTTATAACTGTTACTGTCGGAGTTTGAATGGAAAACTAGTAAAAGTAATGTCAAAAAAAAAATCCTTAATCATAAACGATTGCTTATAAAAAATGCCATATAACGTAGACGGCTTGCTGCCGGGCTGGCTTCTGTGTTTCGTCCGCCCGGCCACTAAGCTTGGTTAATAAAACCGAACACAATTTATAACAAAAACATTTTTACTGAAACGTCGCACCAACAAAT
>Ga0207641_10000425_pt1 | contig 49223 bp, 36 predicted proteins | sample KBSSwiS62_FD_184306 | JGI IMG/M metagenome (GOLD analysis project Ga0207641, IMG submission 184306) | Switchgrass rhizosphere microbial communities from Kellogg Biological Station, Michigan, USA - KBS Switchgrass S6-2 (SPAdes) (version 2) | ecosystem: Host-associated > Plants > Roots >... | reverse complement strand
CCCTGCCTTCTCCGCCAATTTGTTGTCAGCCAGTATGTATGCGCATATTTGGTCTTCGCTCAGATTTTCGAGGCGAATTGTTGGTACGCTCGCCATTCCCAACAATTTCGCCGCTTCGACGCGACCGTGGCCTGCCACGATCATCTGAGAACTGTTTGTTAGAACGGGATTTGTAAATCCGAAGACTTGAATGCTGTCTGCAATCTGGCGAATCTGGCGCCGCGAATGCGTTCGAGCGTTTCGTTCATACGGCTTGAGTGTTTGAATCTCTCTGTATTCGATTACCAAATTTGCTGATTTGCCGTTCCCCACTTCGCCTCCCTCGATCCAGCGGCCTCGAGATTCCAGAAGTCTGTAAGAGCGTCTCTGGTCGTGTCCGCGCAATAATTACTCTGCCGCAGACTAGGAAACGTGTCATTAGTTACGGGGTGAAAACGGCTAAAGCCAAGCTGGTCAATACCGGACGGAGATACCCGTAACTAACCGGGTAGATATTCGTCATCAACGGATTTTCTGGTGGAGTTCCAGAAGGCTGCTCGCGCTAAAAACAATGGTGGTGTAGGCCCGTCCTTTGAGGGAGCCGAAAAGCACCCATTTACTGCCACGCCTATAAACGACGTCTTGAGCGGTCATGCCTTTGCGCTCTTCAGGTTCTAGGCAGTGCTCGGTGATAAGCCGCAGCATCGAGTCACGGTTTTTCTGAAACGCTTTGAAACTGCCGTGCAGACCGCACGTCCCTTCCTTTATCGAGGGTGGCAATAGTTCTTGTGGAATCAGTTTGTTTTTGCAGCCTTTAACAACGCACTGGCGTACCAGACGCTTCCTAGCGGAAGTTCGCGCGTATTTCCTTGCGTCGGCCTCACTAATTTTGTTCTTGTGTGCATAGAAATGCTTGTAACAACATGGAACCTCGAGCCTTCCGCGCTTCTGCCGTTTGGTTGCAAGGGTGTCCTCGTGTTTTTGATAACAATCGAGACATCGTCCTGTATTTATACAATGCTTCAAATCGTCGGGCGACAGTCGTGGCATCTTGAATAACTCCCTTATAACTAATGATACAAGATTGCGATGAATAATGAAAATACCCGGTCAGGCCTGTCTGTGTGAGAAACCTCTGGCGAGCCAACTCCTACCCGCCGATTAACAAGCTGTGTCGGTCTTAGTGCGTGGGTTTTACTTTGAGAACAAGATTGCCTTAGTTATTCGCCTAGCTGTTGTGGGGAACGTGTACTCGCAAGGCAACGTTACTTGTGGGTCGTCCGAAAAGTTTTGCACATGACATGCTGTTGATTGACGGAGGACATTCCACAATCACACAAGTTGGAGCGCCGAACGTCCCTGGTCGGACGAATCGCTCGGATTTCGGCAAGGCGGGCGGCACGTTCAATCGCGCCAGCTGCAGCTCAGACGACAGCTTAGTTTGTGAAAGCGACGGGTATCCGCCCGCGCGACCCTGGCCAGGAGTAATCAGTGCTGTACTGCCAAGGATTCGCGTCGCGGTCCAAGCCGGTCGAAAAACAAAGGGTAGCGCTTTAGCAGCCATCACATATCCTCCCGTCCAGCGGCGGAACCAGAATCGTTTTGGCAGGAACGCTAGCGTCCGGCCCGGGAGCATTGCCTGGTTCGCGAACTCAAAATCGCTGGGCGATTGCTCTAAAGCGCGTTCTAGCTCGAACGGTCACTTGCGATTCGCTGTCTCTATGAGGTTCGGCCCACGATTAAGGGATCAAACCGCTCCTCCTTATTGGTGAATTAGCTTGTAACGACAACCACGTGCAAAACACTATTAGCACGGCAGTCTAACCAACGCGCGACCAGCGCAATCGCGTCGTTGGACATCCTAAAGCGGACGTCGCTTCATCGCGGTGGAACCGCATGTCGGCGCAAGGACTTCCGGAATTTGAATCACCGTTCGTGCTAGTTGAATAGGGTAGGTTGTTGCCCTGGACGACGGACTACAAACAACGACCGGCTTCATCAGGAGTTCCAGCGATGCCAGCAAGCGATTACACATCGGCGGCTAGAAAGTGCGACATAGTAATGAAGGGTGGCATTACGTCGGGGATTGTCTACCCTCGCGCAGTCAGCCGGTTGGCTCGAGAATATCGATTCCAATCAATCGGTGGGACATCGGCAGGTGCAATCGCCGCAGCCGTGACGGCGGCCGCCGAATACAGCCGAAGTCGCGGGACAATCGTATTCGACAAACTCGATGAGATTCCCGAATGGTTGGGTCAATCGTCGCTGGGGGGGAACTCGAACCTGCTGAACCTCTTCCAGCCGCAAGCTGGGACAACGAGTTTATTTCGAGTCGCGCTAGCGTTTCTGGTGAAACCTTGGTGGAGGCGGCTTCTGAAGCTCATTCAAGCGTTACGGCTGGATCTCCTGGTCGGCCTCATGCCGGGGTTATTGGTAGCGTTCTTAGCGATGAACAAATATCCAAAGGTGGGCGTGGCACTTGGCTCGTTAGTCGCCATTGCAGGGGCGGTTGTTTGCGGAGTTCTCGGCATCCTAATGCGTATTCTGGGACTTCGCCGCTATCGGTATGGACTATGCACCGGCTACGCCAAGCCGCAAGGCGACAAGACTCCTGTCCTCGTCGACTGGTTGAATGATCTGATCAATTCTCTTGCACAACACGACCGCGACAAGCCGCTTACTTTCGGAAATCTCCGTCGGCAGGGAGTCACACTTAAGGTAATCGCTACATGTCTGACTCTCGGGCGCCCGTACACCTTGCCCTTTGAAACCAATGAGTTCTACTTCTCTCCCGAAGAAATGCGGCTCTTTTTCCCGGCGGAAGTAGTGTCCTGGATGGAGGACCATGCCTCGACCGCTTCTAGCCATAGCGAAGCTATTGACGCATCCGGCCTCAAGCGCCTGCCGCCTGCAGAAGACTTACCCGTGATCGTTGCCGTACGAATGAGCCTGAGCTTTCCGATCTTATTTTGTGCGGTGCCGCTTTATTCGGTGGACTGGACACGTCGTCGTAGATCAGCAGATGAGCCGACGCCGGCACGCCGAGTCCCGGGAGACGCGCTGGCGCCAAATGAACTCCGACGCCCAGAACGCGTATGGTTTTCGGACGGGGGAATTTGCAGCAATTTTCCCTTGCACTTGTTCGACTCGCCTCTACCTCGTTGGCCAACGTTTGCGCTGGATCTCGCCGACGTCCGACCCGATCGTGCAGGGGATCCCAATCGTGTCTGGATGCCGAATACAAATCGAGGCGGAATTGCTTTTCGGTGGACCAGGCTCGACACCAAGAGCCGCTGGTCCATTATGAGCTTCCTCTTTTCGATCGTTGACTCAGCAAGAAATTGGGTCGATAGCCTCCAGGCAATGGTACCTGGTTATCGAGATCGTATAGCCCACATCTATTTGGATAGTAAACAAGGTGGGCTGAACCTAAACATGTCACCTGCAGAGATTAAACAAATAGCTGGTTACGGGAATGAGGCCGGCGAAAAACTCATCGATCGGTTTGCTAAAGGAATTGATAACGGAAAGCCGACAAACATGAATTGGGAAAACCATCGGTGGATTCGATACCGATCAACCATGGCCACCCTGGTTGCGTTCCTGTCTCGCTTTCGTAGGGCATACGAGCAACCCGAGGCGCCAGATCCTAGTTACTTCACGCTGATTGGTCACGGCGCCGATGCTCGTAGCTATCCTTTGGCCTCTGAACAAGTGGAGTGCGCGGAAAAAGTTGCCGCAGAGCTCGATCGGCTGAGCTCGGATATCGAAGAGTGCCGCCTTGAAATAAACTCGCCGCGGCCAGAGCCGGGACTGCGAGTGCGTCCGCAATTCTAGTAGAAGAAGGTTGCAGTGTGGATTGTCATACTGGAAAATGAGCCTCGAGGATGGCACGACTCAAATATCGCCTGCTAAGACACCGCCCCGTATGTGCACGATAGACGACCGTGGCCGGGCGGAACATTGATGCGGAACATTGATAATGAGACGAGTGGGGAACGTGCTAGTTACCGGTGCCGTTAAGTATGACAACATGCCGGGCTTGCGGGGTCGGAATCGGGATATTTTTAGGTTGCCGGTTCTTGTACCTCGCCTGCCGGATGAAAGCTGACTTGTATAGTGCAGCTTGTTCTGGCTGGAACGGCTGATCCACAATCCTGAGCACTTAAGACGCTCTTCTCTGTATCTGCGCCTTTGCCCAGCGGCTTCACGGGAATACCAACGCTGAATTCACAAAAGTCTTAGTTTTTCAATTATCCCACGGCTGGGTTTGGATGGAAACAAACGTCACCTTGTTTCCATTGCGGCAAAAAACGAAAAGCCCGGAGCCGGTTAGCTCCGGGCCGATGCTGTAGAGGTGGCGTCTTACCTCGTAGCGGCAATTACCTCTTGCACTGGTACACCGCGGGTCGTCGCGATCTGTAGTTCCTTCTCCAGTTTCGAAGTAGGAAGCTGCATTACTGCGTTGCCCTTTCCAGGCGAAACCTGGGACAGGAAATACTTGTCGCCGTACCTGTGAAACACGAGTTTCGGATTGCTGTCCCGTCTGCCGGCCTTTTCCGAGTTGAACAGGGTATATACGCCCTTTGCAGTTTTATCATCCCTGATCATGATCGCAGCTTGCGTGAGAGGACTGATCACGTAAGTGCCGGCGGGCATTTGGGTCTGTCCGACCGTAAAGTCGAACGGAACCGTTACCCTTGCTATGGTCTGTGCATGGGTTAGAACACTGACCAACAAAGACAATATCAATGTGGTCAGAATGCCGAAAACGTTGCGTTTCATATGATCTCTCCTGAAGGTTTCCCCCAGCGAGACTCACTCCGACATTAGCCAGGGAATACCTCTGCTTCTACATGCGAAAAAACGTGAAATGTTTCAGTTCTTGCCAAAGCCTGCATAGGATGGAGTGAGTTGGACAGTATTAGCATTGAAACTCCACCAAAATATTTAACGCACTAACTCGTGCGCCCGCACTTCTTCAAGATTTCATTTAATTGCTGCGCCCTGGCGCCTCTAGCTTGATACCCCGCACTATTCCGACTCTAAAGGCCTTAGAAGCGTCTCCTCTCATTGAGCGGACCAACTGATCACGGGTAAGGGTTCGATCAACCGACCTGTTTCGAGAGGTGATGGTTGGGACGCGAGGAGAAAGTGTCTGTACAGCTTGGATGAAGGTCGGCATTCAGCTCTGTAAGAGCCGCGTGCCTATTCTTGCAAAAGCCGACTTTCTTGCCCACTAGGGGATTTCCCCAGGAACGTGCGCTGAAATTACGAACTGACTGCGCCAGGGGACCTTGCCAACATCGGATTGTGTTCTTCTCGTAACACTAATGAATTCAGTGGCTTGAATCCTCGCCTTCTTTCCACACGATGACGACCGCGCGGTCGGGCGCTCTGGCGCCGCAGGTTTTCATTGATTTTGGGAGCGCAAGGGCGCAACATTTAAACCGTCTTCTGGTCGGCTCTCAATCGGTACCAATCCTGGTTTTTCAGATCAAGTCCTCTGCGCAAACAAATATTGTTTTGCGCCGTCTGAAATGTTTTCCGAATTGGGTCATTTACGTTTGAAACCCTGAACGGAACGTTAGTCTCCTGGAGATTGTCAATGACACTGCGAGTCCTACCGTTTCCGTTCGGGACCGTGTACCTGCCAGGAACTTGGATTTCAATCGATTGCTGAGGAGGAACATATGTCCAGTACAGTCGCAGCGGAGGAAGGCGTGACCAGTACAACTCCCGTACAACAGCCCGAATGGACAATCATGGTGTACATCTCTGCTGACCATATCCTGGCCAACTTTGCTATCGACACCTTGAAGCAGCTACGAGATTCGGCAGGTGGAGACGTTGTTGTTATAGCAAAATTTGATGACAACCAACAAGAGAACGCACACTTGTATCGTTTTGATGTCGAAGGCAGTACTGGAACCATTGAAAGCAGTCGAATACACGACGACCAGCTAGACAAAAAAAAATATACAACAATTCTCGTCCCCGAAATGAGCCAGCAAGCAGGTCTCACCGAATTTATCAACTATGCTACTGATGTATCTAGAACTAAGTATTACTGCCTGATCATATGGGGTCATGGCATCGAGTTGTTGTTGGATGAGGGTCGCCGCTTTTTGGGTGAAACCGCTTTGCGCTCGAATAAGGAGGGCTGCTCCTCGGAGGAGTACGCGCGGCGCCTCGCGAAGACCCCCGTACCCGCGAGGAGATATCTTACACCATTAGTACTGAGGCAGGCCCTCGAGAAAACAGAGCTAGCAAAAGGAACGCTAGGGGACGACCATCCCAAGACAAAAGTGGACAAAGACAAAGAGAAAGTGGACAAAGAGAAGGTGAAGGAGAGACATGCGCTGGACATGGTCGGGATAGATGCCTGCTCGATGAGCATGATTGAATTCGCTTATGAGATTCGCGAGCATGTGGACTTCATGGTCGCATCACAAGAGGATGTGCCGGACGTGAGTTTTCCTTATGCAAAGATTCTGAAGGATTTGAAGGACAAGAAAAAAAACTATCTGAAGGACTTGAAGGAGAAACCGGACTATCAATATCCAAATGAGGCTAGGGAATTCGCTAAGCTGATTCCTCAACTCTATGAAGAAGCTTTTCACGATTACATTGCTAGCGCCAATACCGGCGTGAAAGGAATTACACTTGCGAGCCTGGATTTGCAAAAGATCGACCAAATTAAGAACCCACTGACCAAGCTTTCCACGGCCCTTGGACGTTCCATTGATAATCCAGTGTTACGAAAGAAAGTTCTTCAAGCGCGTATTGACGCACGGGATTTTGTGTTCGGTATCTTGGTGGATCTCGTTGATTTTTGCTCCTGCTTACAAGAGCAGTTACCGGGAGTAACTGCAAACGAGTTCGGAGATGTTAGCCAACAATTACTATTCGCATGCGACAAAGTGAGTAAGGCCCTGCAGGAGCCTGGTGATGGAATTGTAGTCGCTAATAAGAGTAGCGACAATAGGAATAGCGACCCACGTAACCACGGACTTTCAATCTACTTGCCTTATCGCCACGAAGACAAGACGGACGAAGTTGAGGAGTTTTTTGCTAAGGGAACGACGCGTAACCCCTCAAAGGGGCGAGACCCGCTCACGGAGCGCACCGAGAGAATTGGAGAATTGGAGGAGGACTTCAACCAACAACAGTTGTTCCTAGTAGAGGAAAACATTGGTTGGACGAACTTCATTAGACTTGGGTGGTCTTCACTCTTAGTTCGAGAAGATAGCACCAAGAAAAAGCTAGACCGCTACTATTGCGCTCAACAGGTCGCTCTGAATCTTTTTGGAGCGGGACCGAAAAATCGCGATGGCGCTAGGCCAAGCGGACGAGCAGCTTAAGGCTCTTCGGGAAGAGTACAAAAAGTACACTGCAGAGCCGAAACTAAAGTTACCACCTGCAGCGTGATCATGCCGGTGATTGTGAGACTTGCGGTGTGCAATTGCTTCTCGATACTGCTTTGGCGAAGTGGGGGAGTATGCGATTGCATGTCATCTCGGCGCTGCTTGCGTATGCTCTCTGCTCATCTCCCGCGATGATGAACGGGCAGGTTAGAGAGTTTGGCGCTGCAAAGGAAAATGCCGATCCTGCGACTTTAGGAAAAGGCCAGCGGGAAAGTTCTGTCGGCCCGCCGCGGACGGATCCGGGTCAAAATGTTCTACTGAATAGAGCGGACGCAGCCCTTCAAGAAGCTGCGGTTCTGAGGCAAGATCAGACAGGCCAGCATCTAGCAGCGGCAATTGAATTAATTCGAGAGAGCGCGCGACTCTTCGAATCGGCTCACGAATATGAAAGAGCTGCCGATGCCCATGTTCACGTCGGTGAAATCTACGTCACATTAAGCCAATATGGGAAGGCGCAGCGCTCTTTTCGTAAGGCTCTCCTACTCGGACAAGTCCCCGAAGTGCGCTGCAAGGCGTTAAGCCGAAGTGCGCGAACATATGCCACAACCGGCGCTTTCTCTCTAGCTGATCAATACTCCAAGCAGGCAATGACTGTGTGCAAAGGTCTTAGTCAAAGTAGGCAGGCCGAGGCCCTGGAGGCGCGCGGTGAGGCTCTTGACTTGACCGGGCAGGGGTTGACCAGTGAAGACTATTACCTCCGAGCGCGGAACCTTTTCTCAGCGGCGAATGATAGGAATGGACAGGCACAAGCACTGCTGAAGCTTGCACAGCATGGTCTTTTTTCCGGCGACAAGCAGGACCAAGGTCTTGAGTCGGCCGCGCAGGCATTGCAGTTGTGGTCTTCATTGCAAAGTCGACATGGGATTGCCCGAATACGTTCCCTACTAGCGACCTTTGCAGTCGTGAGGGGAGAATTCGAGACCGCGCGATGCAACTACAAGGTCTCGAGACCAATATTTCGAGAGTTAGGCGATAGAGATCACGAAGGAATCGTCCTAAACGGGCTAGGCAATGTGAGTTGGGAAATCGGCGATTGGCAGAAATCGCTCGAGCATTATCAAAATGCAAGAGCTATTTTTGCTAGACTCCACGACCAACCGGGGGAAATAGAGGCCATCGGCGGTATAGGTAATGCTTTAACCGCCTTGAAGAACTACAAGCCGCTCCTGTCGCTATACACAGCCGAATTACGGTTGGCACGTCAGACGGGAGATCCTTTGGCCGTGGCTTATGCTCTGCAAGACATGGCTACGGGCTATGAAACAGTACACAAGTATGGACGAGCGGAGACTTATTATCTTAGCTCGCTCAAATCGTACCGTGCCGCTAACAACCCTTTTAGCCAAGGCGAGGTGTTGATCCGCTTGGGACATCTACAGGCTACTCAAAAAAGATATGAGCAAGCAATCAGTTCACTCGAACAAGCAAAAATGCAGGAGGAAAAGATTGGCCGGATTGCGGGGGTTGCCAAGGTATGGTACGAACTAGCCTCTATCTATTGGCATCAAAATCGTCTAGAAGATGCTCAGTCAGCGATTGAAAAGTCAATTGACGTTATTGAGAAGCAGCGAGTTAGGATTTCAGATTTTGAATCTCGTGCTTCGTATTTCGCGTCGGTCCATCTGTACTATGGACTATACATTCAGGTGCTTATGTCACGTCATCGGCAGGAACCGAGACTTGGCTTTGCGGAAAAGGCGTTTGATGCCACTGAAAGAAGTAAAGTGCGATCCTTACTCGACTTGCTGAGTACGTCTGCGCAGGACGCGCCTTGTGATGAGCTTCTACAAAGGCAGCTGGAAGTCGACCCGGAAGCGAAGGCCGCCTCTACGGACTCGGGGTCGATCAGTGTTCCGATGCCACCATCCGTTCTGTCAATGCCACAGGTGCAGGCACAGATTGAGACCGACGATACGATTCTGTTGGAATACGCTTTAGGCGATAAAAAAAGCTATTTGTGGGTCATAGAACGAGATCATGCTTCTTCGCATGAATTACCTTCGGCGCAGCAAATCAAGAACTTGGTTACAGCTCTTCGCAGGGCCCTCATCCCTCCACGTTGGAAGGAGAGCGAAACAGCCCTGGAATATCAGGCGAGAAGACGTAGGGTATACGAAGAGTTTCAGTCTTACTCTTGGCAACTCTCGCGACTCTTGCTTGGACCTGTGGCTTTCGCGCGGACAAAGCGCGTTCTTATTGTGCCAGACGGGTGCCTACAATACATACCGTTTGCGGCCCTTCCCTTGCCGGATTCCCCGATAGGCAAGGAACCACTGATAAGTAGCCAAGAGGTCGTCATTTTACCGTCAGCGTCTGCCCTGTGGACCTTGAGAAAGGCGGCTACGAAGAGAGCTTCACCAACAGCCGCGGTGGCAATTTTTGCCGATCCGGTTTTTGAACCAGACGACCAGCGGGTCTCTATGCGTTCCGCACGCAATAAGCGGAGCCACGAAGAGCGACCCGTAGCTTTGAGCAGGGCGATTCAGGACGTGTGGGGATCTCTGTACATTGCCAGATTACCGGCGTCACGTGACGAGGCCAATGCGATTGCAAGTATCTTTCGTTCCCACGATCCTCAAGATGTGCATGTCGCCCTGGATTTCGATGCAAGTCGCGCCAACGTGATCACGGATGGCCTCACACGCTTTCGGCTGATCCATTTTGCAACTCACGGAATGATTGACGCTAGGCACCCGGAAATGTCAGGGCTGATCCTGTCATTGATAGATCGAAGAGGGAGAAAGCAGGATGGCTATTTGCGCCTAGGGGACATTTACAAATTGAAGCTTTCGGCTGACCTGGTCGTCCTCAGTTCTTGCGAATCGGCCTTGGGCAAAGACCTCGAGTCTGAGGGGGTCATCGGTCTGCCTCGAGGTTTTCTGTACGCAGGTGCACGCAGCGTCATTGCAAGCTTGTGGAAGGTAAACGACGATGCTACTGCACGACTTATGTCAGGGCTCTATGCGCGAATAAAAGCAGGTGAAAGCCCGGGTTCGGCGCTACGTGGTGCCCAGCTCGAGATGGTACATGATGAGGAGTGGTCCAGTCCTTACTACTGGGCAGCTTTTGTATTGCAGGGAGAATACAGGTCGAGCGTTGACTTGAGGTGATGGCTGTACTATTGTGGGCCGCCATGGCGGCACCGGGAGGCAAAAGAGCGCTCACGCCAGAAGCTTTTGGTAAGTTTCTTCGCTGGCTTTCTGATGATGATGAATTGGCTGTTCGCGAGTATCAGTCGATCAGGAGGAAGTTGGTCAGTTACTTTATTCGCAAGGGTTGTGCTCATCCGGATGAACTGTTCGATGAGACGGTAGACGTAGTAGTCGGAAAAATAGAATTGTGCGCGGAGTATCCTCCGCTCAATTATTGTTACGGAGTCGCGAAGAATGTCTGGCGGCAGGATGTGCGAGAGCGCAAGTCCATCTCGTTGGATGGGGATGTGGTTTCGCCAGAGCATCCAGACACGGGCGTCCACGAGCACGAGCTGAAATGTTTGGAGCATTGTATGGAACAGCTTGCGCCCAGCGACCGCGATGTAATAGCTAGTTATTACCAGGGAGAAGGACGCGACAAGATCGAGACCAGGAAACTCCTTGCTGATGGAGTCGGAGGTGTGAATGCATTGCGGATCAGGATGTGCAGAATTCGCAAGAACCTCCGTCTTTGTGTTGTTGACTGTATTAAGCGTTCGGCAAATTGAACCATTTGAGGTATGTGGGCAATGAATAGCAGTCTTCCAGACCGTCGGCTAATCCGAGAGTACTTGCTCGGCAGGCTTGACGAGCAGAAAGAGCCCGAAAGCAATCTGAGCGAGGGAATCCTTTTCAGTGATGAGTTGTCTGAGGTGGTTGAGTCGATTGAGGATGAGATCATCGAGGAGTACTTGGATGGCGCGTTAGATTCCGCTGACAGAAACGCTGTTGATGAATACTTCCTACGGCCTCTTGAGCGCAAAAATAAGTTGCGGTTTGCCAGGCTCTTACGACATCATTTCGAAACAAGAGGAAATGCTCTGGTCACACCACCAGTGGATATTCTTCCGATAATTGGCCCGGATGTTGCATCAGCAGTTGGTTGGCGCCATTATTTCAGAACCTACGGGCAGCTCGCCGCACTGATCTTACTTTGCACAGGGAGTCTGATTTACATCTCCCGTGTTCACAAGAACCAGACGCGGCTTGAAGGCCAGCTTGCGCAAGAGCGAGAGCATTTCGCAACGATTGTAAAGGAAGTTCCGCCACTGCAGTCATCGCTGGTTCCGTTGACCTTAGTAGCGGATCGCTCTCGCGGTGACGTCATGCAAATTCCCCATATTGAGATCAAACCTTCGACGCAACGGATATTAGTGGAAATTGCTCTGCAAGGCCATAGCCTGGGTCCCTTCGATGTGCATCTTGAAGCCAAGGGCAAAAAGGGGCCGATTTGGTCCGCGCACTTGCTACCGCTCGTGTCACCTTCCGGCGATGGTCGGTTGGTGTTTGACTTACCGGTCCAGGGGATTGAATCGAATATCTATTCCTTTGTTGTCTCGTCGGCACCTCGGGGGTCAGCTAGACCGAAGTACTACGATTTTGGCGTCAAGCTGACAGGATAGTCTCTTCGCTGTACTGCAAGATTGACGTCTCTTTGACAACAGTATCGATCCCACAAACAGAGATGTCCAACGGCGATCCTTTACTGGTGTGCCATGCCAATGTTGTGGATTTGTGCATACCATCTTAAAAAACCTTCGGCTTTCCTACCGGGTCCGCCTGCAATTCCGTGCAGAAGCGTTCAATGTTTTCATCACATCAACTTCCAACTGGGAGAGGCGGCAGCGCCAGCAAACAAAAACCAATGGAACCGTTCAAACCTCGGTCAGGCTGGCGGCCCGTTCAATCCGCGCCAGCTCCGGTTCGGGCTAAAGCTCAGTTTCTGAAAAGCGATACGTCGAGTGTCTCACCTTCACCCTGGCCGTGGCGCACTACCACCATTTGTGACTCACCACGAGAGCTGGTAGCGGCCCAACCTAAGAGCAATGAAATACTTTCCTCCTAGGTTCATTAATAAATGAAGGAACAATTCACGGTTCCGCCGGCCAAGGCACACAGGCTCTTTTGGCACCTGCGAGCGACGAAAAACAAAAGCAAAAGGCAAAACAAAGGCCTGTACCTTTGAGGGGAACTCATTCGCAACGATCGAAACTCAAGTGACATTTGGCATTCAGCCAGAAAAGAGACAAAAATGAAAACGAAGTTGATGTTATTCGCTACGGCGCTTGCCCTGTTGGTGACAACGGCTGCTAGTGCCCAGTCCGTCAGTGTGAAGGCGAACGTGCCCTTCAGTTTCATCGTCAATCGCGTCACGTTGCCAGCTGGCGAGTATTTGGTGGAGTCTGTGGACAATCAGGGAAAAGCCCTTCGGTTCGGCAACCGCAACTCCAATGCCAAGGACCTGGTGCTCGCAAATTCTTGCGACGCGGTGAAGCCGGCGACGCAAACCAAGCTCATCTTCCATCGCTACGGAGATCGCTATTTCCTGAAACGGATTTGGGTTGCGGGAAACAGCGCCGGACACGAGCTTCTAACCAGCCCTCGCGAGACGGAAGTGGCGAAGGACTTTTCAATGCAAGAGGTGGTGTTGACGCTTGCGCGGCGCTGAACCGCTCATCCGTCACAAACACCCGAGGCCAGGAGGATTAGGGGAAGGTCCTCCTGGTTCCTTTTGTGATTGGGACAAACTCCATTACTCCACGGTGGTTGCCGCGACCTTACGAAATCAATCCCCGATCACAAGCCCCTACTAGGGAAATCAATAAGGTGGCGAAATGAGGCTATTTGTCTCGATTGCCGTGACATCACCTCGCAGGGGCTGGTCGGACCGCAAAATGGGCATCGAATTCCGTTCAGAGTTCAGAAGAAGGCGGAGGGCACAGTATGAAACACAGTTTTGGATGGACAGTTAGCATCGTTTGCGCTCTTGCCACCGTGGCAACATTCGCATCGTCGATAGTCGTGAGTGCAACTGAACACTCGATGAAAAACGAACACTGCAGCATTGCGATATTCTCAAAGGTGGCCACCAACGTAGCGCATATTTGTGATGAACAAGCCGTACGAATGCTGGCGAAGGACGGACAAGTGTACGAGCAAAACCAACTTGGAATTGCTTCCATACTGGGAATAATGGCTGGCTCGGACGCGAAGGACGCCTTGAGATGGTTCGAGTCTGCGGCACATCGAGGTTACGCGCCTGCGCAGGTCAATCTCGCCGTGATGTATGCGAATGGTTGGGGTACCGCGGTGAACTACGCACCCGCGCTTCAGTGGTTGCGAGCCGCGGCAGATCAAGGATATGCGCGGGCGTACTACAACCTGGGTGTGCTCTACATGCAAGGTCACGGCGTGAACCGAGATTATGCCGAGGCGTTAAGGCTGTTCCAAATGGGTGCTGAGGCGGGTGACACAAGCGCTCAAAGTAATTTGGGCTACTTGTACGATCAAGGTTTAGGGGTGAAAAGAGACTTGGCTGCAGCGGCGAGCTGGTACAGGAAGGCTGCCGAGGCAGGTGATCCAATGGGGCAGAACAACTTTGCCGATCTCCTGTTAAGAGGAGAGGGAGTTGTCCAGAACGATTCGGAGGCGTTTCGCTGGTTTGAAAAGGCAGCCGTCCAGGGACACACGGGCGCCCGGATAAAGCTCGGGTACATGCATGCTACAGGGCGCGGCACCCAGCGCAATCCACAGGCAGCCTACGAATGGATCATCGCGGCAACACTCGATGGCGATCAACGCGGGCAATATCTTGTAGGGGCGCTGGAATCACAACTAACAGCTGCGCAGGTCCAGAAGGCAAGGGAACGCGCCCATATCCTGTTTGCACAATTGGCAACGTCGAAAATCCCTGCACAGGCGTTTCTGCCATGAATGACTGGGTGTGTTAGAGCAACCAAATCATTAAGACGTACGGCACGTGACGGGCCTGAAAGGTCTGTCACTCCGCAACAGTCATGCGGAGTTCCGGGGCGTTGCAGAAGCGGACCGAGAAATTGATATTCCCTGTTTTTCCCTGAATTTTTCCCTGACCTCATATGCTGAGGTCGAAAACCCCCCGAAAATCATAGAACATTCGTTGAAAAATAGCGGGCCGCCTCGTATTTCCCTGAATTTTTCCCTGTTGGGCAGAGAATGGTTCGCTCAAGACTGCAAGCACCGCCATACAAGTCTGGTCTTTCAGCGAAAAACCGGCCGTATCCCTCGGAATTGGCCGAATTAGCCGCCATTTCAAATCCAGCCCGCAAACGGGATCGGAAAACAGGTCTGCTCTATATTTCCTCCCGTCGTTTTCCCGCCCTTTTCTCAGAAGGGCAAACTGGCAGTCCGGGTTTTAAAACTCAAACTGGCGAATGCAATACGATTACGGAGACCCTCACAGGGCTCAACGCCCTTTGGGGTCAGGAGTGGCCGCAATCACTATTGGAACTATTGAGGGGCCGCTTAGGCTGGGTTTAGGTTAACCGAGGTGTGGCTGGAACAGCTGACTTCGTGGACGACAGGCAGCTTCCTAAGTCGAAGTTTGTCAAAATCGGTGTCGAGTGTGCCGAGGGACAAGTGCTATTACGATGCAATACAAGCACAGAGGGAGGATGGGAATGCGCATCGGAGAGAGTTGTGGGGTTGATGTTCCTGCCCTGTGATCACCACCGTGCAGAGAGAACTTTACTCTGCACGCGCTCTTGCTGAATATTGGACTTGGTCTCATCCCGAAGATCGAACTGAGTGCTCAGTGTTGCCGTTGCTCGTTCGAATTCTGCCTTTTTCGACATGGAGAACGCGCGCATCGAGGCTGCGGTAAATTGTTACAAAATCGCCATTTCGCCAACTACGCGACGGGGGAGGCCTTTCCCCGGTTGTCGATGCGCCTGTCAATAAGAAAGCCACAGGTATGTGCGATCTCTCGCGCAACGCCTGCGCATTCTCCCGAACGCAGAAGAATCGCAGCGAGCAAGGTCTTTCTTCTCAACGCTTCGTTACTTCAAGGCATCACTACCCTGGGCTTTGACCCACTTCTCTTTGGCGTCTCCCGCTTTCTTTTGAGCTGCCGCCTGTTTCTTAAGTTGGTCGCTCGACATCTGGCCTGCGGCACTCGAAGACTGTGCAGCAGCAGTGGACACATTAGACAGGCGAGGCCGATACCAGCGATCAAAGCTATCTGAGTTTTCGTGTTCATCGAAATACCTCCTTTGTTGCATTTAGACGTGTTTTGCTCGCCACGGAACCGGGTCCAATCATGGAATCCGAAGCCGATCGAGTTTCGCCTTCAACTTCTAGGTGTATACTCTGTCCGATTTTCCACCCTTAGACATTACCCATCTGCTGGCAGGAATCCGGCCATGAGATATTTTCCGCACCCACGTTTTCCGGTCCTGTGCGCGGGCCAGGATCACAAGATTCCTCTTCCAGAGGGTTAGCTCGACAGCACAAACTAAAATCTCGCGAGTCATGCGTTGTTACCGACAGCCGCTCGGTGCAGTTGTTTAGAAAAGGGAGTCGATGGCGGAGTTCGTTTTAGCTATAGAGGAAAGGGTGTGTAGGTAACAAAGACGTCGGCGCGGCGGCTGAAACCTTGTACTTGTGAACGGAGGCTTAGGATGAATGCGCAAATACCAGAATTGAAATGGACTGTAATGGTCTATATGGCGGCGGACACAGGCGAGAGTTTCTATCTCAAAGCCATGGAAGACATACGAGAAATGGCAGCTGCCGAATTCAAACCCGACGAGATAAGGGTCGTGGTTTACGCAGTAGCGCCACCACCCTGGGCAGCGAAATGCTGGGAGGTCACGGAAGGAGGAGGAATAAAAGAGCTGGCGGTCCTCCCCGATCTAACAAAAGTCAACGCCGGCCTAAAAAAGGCCGACCCCGTTCTCATGGGTGGCGGAAATCCACCCCTTTCCGTCGTGCAGTTCGTCAATGAGTTTGCACCTCAGTTTGAGGCCCAGCATTATTTGGTTGTCCTGTGGGGGCACGGCGAGGGAATCGATTGGAGCGAAAAGCTACTGAAAACACCAGACCCAGAGGTTAAACGGTTTGCACAAGGCTCGCAAAGCGCAATGCATCTCGGGGAACTCGGGAAGGTGATTTCCAACGTAGAATTTCGTCTTGGCGTCGATGCCGACAAAATCGTCCTAGGTTTTGATTCATGCCTGATGAGCATGATTGAAGTTCATTATGAGCTGAAGAAATCCATGGGCTGGGCGATCGCCGCCAACGACGAGATACCCGACACGGGTTGGCCCTACACGAATATCTTGAATCTTCTAAAAGGTGAAGATTCACCAGATGTCGTCGCCGCTAAAATTGCTGAAGAATGCGCGAAATGGTATTCGACGAAAATCAACAAAAGCAGTGTAAGTTTCTCCGCATGCAATCTGAAAAACATCGGAGCTGTTGCCGATGCAGTGAAAGAAGTAACAACAGAGCTAGAGTCCAGCCTAGCGGATCCCACTTCCAACCTGCAGTGGATTCGAGAGGCACGGGATTTTGCAGAGGACTACGGCGAAACCGCATATGTCGACCTGAATGCCTTTTACACGAAGCTCCGCGAAATCAGCGAGTCACGACTGAAGAAAGCAACAGACGATAAAGAGAAAGTCTCACTGAACAAGCTAATAAAGGCGACCCGCAGGGTATGCGAGCTTTTGAGCCAGTTCGTGATGAAATCGAGTTTTTCCGATGAATATCCGCAAAAGTACATGAACGACTCACTCGCAGTCTCAATTTGTTTTCCGGACTCGCAGGATTTGAAAGGAAGCCTAGAAGGCTTGCAAATCAATTGGAATTCCTACGAGAGGCTGAGTTTCAGCGAAGTAACGGGTTGGGCGAAGTTCGTACGCGGTTTCCTGGCGTAATCGAGAGGCTAATAGGCCACACATATCAAAATCCGACTCTCGAACAAGGAGAATCTATGACAGAAGAATTGAACGAATCGACGAAGAGGGAGCTACAGTCGACGAAGCGGGAGCTACAGTCGACAAAGAGGGAACTGCAGTCGACAAAGAGAGAGCTACAGTCCACAAAGAGGGAGTTTCAATCCACAAAGCGAATCAAGGACATTGCGACAGAATACGGGGACTTGGGTGCGGCTGGTAATTACACGGTTAATACCAGCATAGCTGGTGAGGAGAACGTACCGATTATCGCAAGCTCCATCAGAGTCCTGGATGGTGGCGAGCTTAATTTCCTGACGGATACCGGTCAATGGTTTTTGTTCGCCCAGGGCACCTGGAAGAGCGTGCGACCGACTCAGCCCGATCCGAAAACACTCGAGGACAGGGGCTAAGCCAAGTAACAGCTCAAGGGGTGGCGGATGAACCGGGAGCTGTCACGGTGCTTGTGCGGCATACCAAAAGAAGATATGGGGGATGGCAAAGCCTGCAACTTGCTACTTCATTCGGATCACCGGCCATACGAACCGAAAGCGGCCCAGTAGTAAGGATGTGAAGTAGTGGGGCGCTGACGCAACGTATTGACAGTCCGGTGAAGTGCGTATGCTGTGGGCAGTCCGTCAAAAAGGTGCGAGTAAAATTCAGCCATCGTCTCTGCGGTGATGTACGAATCCACGGGCCAGCGGGAAGCCACGACGTTCGGCACACCGGTGCGAAGAAAGCTGCGGACCAGGTTATCTGGCTCACTGAATCCTTCCTCGGTTTCTGCCGTTGCACATGCCGAAAGGACTACCAGTTGCAGGCTCCTCAAGAGTCTTCTGTCTAGATCGCTTGCAGAAAGAAGGATCGGTTCGTCGGCAGCTCCAACCGGACTCGGCGGAGATGCAAGCACGAGCCCATTTTGTTTCGGGCCGGAAATAGCATGACCCGCAAAGTGAAAGACGGTCCTTCCCGACAGGCCGTGGGTAATCCTCTGTAATGTAACTTCTGTCCCAGAAAGCAGTTGCGAATGGCGGAATCGAGAGGCGACGCTCTGCGCTTCGCGATCTGCATCCGGCAGGGGAGAAAAGCGTGGTGTAATCGCGGTGGCAAGTGTCGGCATTGCCACTACCAAAGCGCTTTGCTCGGGTGAAATCGTGGTGGGCGACCGCAGGTTCAACCAATAGCCGAGACCAGGCGAGACCACGATGACAATGTTGGTACCGAGGTATTCGCCGTGGGAGTCCACCAACGCTGACCAAGGCACCTCACTTAGGACGGAATCCGGCTCTACGATCAGGAGCCGATTCGGTTGCAGATGCTGCGCGAATGGACCGATGAGCAAATCGTAAAGATCGCGACCTTCCTGCTGCAGGTGCGCGAGGTCGGAAGATGGGTGCGCACACAGATAAGCAAAGTGTTTGATCCGATGTGTCAAATCCTCTTCTGAGGACGAAATCCACGCGAAGCTCACTCCGCGGTCGTCGAAGATCCAGGCGGCAACACCAGAGGGCAGGCGTGCAAAAGAGATAACCGTTTCATGGTTCAAGGTGGGAAGGGTGTTCTTTACCGGCGAGAGCAAGGGCGATCCTAACCCCACGTTCAAGGTCCCATAGCCACGCGCTTTTCGAAAGGCCGATGGCCCGGATCCGCGTAACGCTGAGGCACGGTACCATTCCCAGAGCTCCAATGCACGAGCTACGTTGTTGGGCTGTCGGGCGTACATCTGGACCAGATTTCGGTAAGCTCGCCCAGCATCGCGTTCCCAGGCAAGCCTGTCAGCGTCAGACTGGAGAGACCGCAAACGGGGCTCGCTAACTTGTAGAGCGCTCCAGAGAGCCTTTTCCGCTTCTAGCACGTTTCCGCGCTGAAGGTGCAATTCGCCCAGCGTCTCGTAGTAATTAAAAGCCGTCCAAGTGCTGGAAATATCTACGAGATGTGGTCTCGCGATCTCCAGGTGTGCCTGCGTTGAGTCGAATCTTTCCTGTTGAAGCTCCACGGCCGCCAAGAGAATTTCAGATTTCGCCCCGTACAAGCGACCTGTAGGTGAATCCGGAAACGCAGCAAACTGCTGACTAGCAATTCTGAATTCTGAATCTGCCTCGGCAAGGTCACGGACACGCATCGCCGCCACGGCGAGATTATAGTGAGCAGCCGCTGCGAACAGTCGGTCCGGGGTTTTTTCTATCATGCCCGTTGCCTCACGCCATACTAAGCGCGCCAGATGCCATCTCTCCGCATCCTCCGCAAGGTTCGCCAATTCCACATAGAATTCATAGGCGTGAAAGGGATTATTGAAATCCGCCCAAAATGTACGCAAACCGTTGCGAGTCTCATCCCAATTTCGCTCCTCCGAGCGGAGAAACCCGGAAGCAAATAGCACGCTGCGTAGGTGCTGCCCCGTATAGCTTTTGCTTTGGGTCAGCTCCATTGCCTGATCGCTCAAACGTTGCGCTGAGTCGAGATTTCCGGCAAAGCTTTGGCAGGTCGCATTCCACAGAAGCGCTTGCCCTTTGAGCCATGCATAGGACTCCAGGTCCTTCTCCCAGAGTTGTTTGCTTGCTGCTCGAATGCAATCCTTCGTGCGCGTTTCTCGCATCAGCGCATAAATGATCTCCTCCCGCGCGCGCAAAACACCAGCGGTAGAACTCAGTTCGGTAAAAAAGCGAACCGCGGTCTCGGCGAACAGCCTGGCCGAGTCAGGATCACCGGAGGCATTGGCCTTCGCGGCGCGTCCAAGTACATCAAGTGCTGCGGCGAACTGCCGGACCGTGTTTGGAGACGCTGACTCACTAGGCAGGTCGCTGAGAAAGTCGGCAAGCCAAGGGTCCCGGTGATGTGTGCGCAGGACCTCGGCAGTGACAGTTAGCGCGTCCCACTGTGCTGGACGGCGCGTCCGAGTCGCCTGGCTTTGTGAATCCACAGCCACATACAGCGATGGCAACCATTCGCGCACCGCGAGATCGAGGTATTCCTCGTCGAGAGCCGTGGCCCAGGATCCCAGGCCGGAGTTTGCTGCGCGGAAGCGCAGCAATGATGCGGCCACGAGAGGGTCTGTCTGCAGCATCGCGGCAGGCTTCTCATGAGCCTTCATCTTTTCCCGCAGATCGTTCAGCCGCCGCTGTGCTTCGGCGGCCCAGTCACCGCTTGGTTCTAAGCGGAGGTACTGTTCCCAGTCACGGATTGCCTGGTCATAGGCGTATGTCTTTTCCAAAGCAATGGCCCTGTTGAAAAGAGCGACGGGGTCGTCGGGATTTTTTGCTAGTGCGCGACTTAGCAACTCAACAGCATGTCCGTAGTCGCTGGCACGGTCTCGCGCTTCCCCCCGCTGGAAGTAGGCAGTGGCTAGATCCGTGAGCAATGCTGGCGAATCAGGATGGGTGTCCGCCAAGCCGCCGAACGTGCCGATCGCCATTTCATAATTACCCTCCAGAAGCTCGACTCTGCCCCGGGAAATGAGCAATTGTGTGTCATCCGGACGAGCGGCTAATTTCTCCTTAATAAGGTATATGGCTTGGGACAAGGCGGCGGGTTGGCCAAATGAGGACCTCTCTCCGCTGCGCTGCTGTCGAACAGGCCCGTACGCTGCTCCGGCAATTCGCGGCTCGAACGGTCGTTGCTCCGTGTATGCGCTGGCAATAAGCTGGTCGAGGGAAGGCCTGCGCTGATTTCGAACTAGCCAAACACTTGCCACAACGAGGCCAACTGTTGCCAACCCATAAACCCAGGCAAACTGGGGAGCGACGCGAGGCTTCCAGGCGAGGAAAGACCACCAGCTCATAGCTGGTGCGGAACGTTTCGGTTCCGCTTTCGCGAGCTTTTGTGCGAAGCCTTGCTGCCATTCCGGGTGAGACGTCGAAAGCGAACTAAGTTGCTCTGTTTCCCCTGCGGTTACCTCTTCAGCAAAGTCTTCGGTAGCTTGGCGCAGGAGCAATGAGCAAACATCGCAATTAGTGGTGTGTTCGATCAGTTCGTTTGCTTGTGCTTCCGGCAGCAGGCCCGCTGCTAGAGGCAACCATTCGGTTTCGCTGGGACACTCCGTGCCCGGTCGAATACCTGCCCCTGACTTGAGTTGATCAAGTTTTTCCTGAAAATTGTCTTTCATGCCCACCAACCTAAAGAACAGCCGCACTCGGGGATAAAGCACCACGGTATCTCGAACTGCTCCCCCGGGTCGGGAACCTGCGTCGTAGAGATGAACCATCGGATCTTCACTTGAATTTTCGATGGGATCATCTGATTCTCGACAAGCCCATACACCTCCGTCTGGTAACAACAACGATTTATGAATCTAAATCCCTTCGGTTTATGTTATTGCCTTGCCCTCGTTCATCTCCTGACGCAAAAGTTTCGTTAACCTCCCAATGGTACTCTCCACGCCTTTGGTGCTCAGACCAATGGAAGGCAAGGCGGCAATGGCACTCGCCGTTAGCCCAGTTCTGTAGTAGAGCCAGAAAATTTTGCGATCTCGTTCTGCCTGATGACCCAGCGCGAGTTTGCGAAGCAAGCCATCGAATTCCTGCAATAGAATCTGTCTCTCACTGATCTGGACAGCCGTAGGTGCGGAGGGAGAATTTAAGTCGGAAACTATTTCTGGGTAGTCTCCGGCTTCGGCGGCGCCGGAGCCGCGTTTAGCGGAATGCGTTGTTTTGAAATGATCGTGAACAAGATTCGCCGTCACAACTTTCAAATAGCCGTAGAACGCATCCGGATGTTGGGACTTGAAACTTCGCAAGAGGCGAAAGTTGTTCGCGCAAAGCTTTAGATATGTCTCTTGAACCAAGTCATCAATCAACTGCGGTGAGAAAGCTCCCCATCGCCGTGCCACACGCAGTACAACCCTCGCGATCGGGGGCTGAAACCTCCGGATAAATTCCTCCCATGCCGCTGCGTCTCCGCTCTCTACGCACTTGAGAACTAGTTCTTCCGTCGATAGTGCAGCACAATCCATGGAACGCAACGGCCAGATTCTATAACAAATGAGCTTCGCGTAACGGCGATTCGAGTGAGCCAACAGAAGGGTAGAACTGACTTTCTGGTTGCGGGAGTAAAGCCCGCCAGCGATTCGAGCACACCAGCTACTTGATCTTCTAGGCGAACTGTTCAATACCTTGCTTCGTTTCGTCTTACATGTCCCTTGCATAGAGCGTTTACGTGGCGTTTTTAAGTCGCGCATGAGTTGCCCCTCGCTGTGAGCGCATTGTCTTGGAGGCACCGCTTCCACTCGTAAGACGGTTTGGACGTCGGTGCCTCAGCGTGTCGTATATCGGCTGCTGTCTCCCCCGCCACGCCTGTCGCACTCCCGTCGCTCGCCGACCCGCCGTGACCATCCACAGTGACGTAGTCGATCACGAGCCGCAAAAGGGATTCTGTTGCTGTCTGCGTTCTTCCTAATTGATGGCGTCACACAAAACCAGTTCTGAACGAGTTTTTTGATTTTCATCACGAGGGCACGGCCGTTACTGCCGATTGCTTTACGAGGAGGTTCTATGAAAAGACGAGGTCCTATCAAAAGACAAGGTTGCATTATGCGCAGGGTGATCCTGAGCGCGTGCGTACTTCTGGCTGTCGGGTCCGCATTCGCGCAATCCGGGGCAACGACGTTCAAGATTCCATTTGGCTTCATCGTCGGCCCAACTGCATTACCAGCGGGCGAATACCACATCTCGAATGGTCCTGTGCAGGGGTGGCTGATCCTGCGGGGCGATGAGCAGCACAAGATTTTCGTGCTTGCCAACAACGTCGAGATTCCCAGTGCTTCGCGGCAGACTAAGGTTGTTTTCCATCGCTACGGCAGCCGGTATTTCTTGTCTCAGGTTTGGATCCAAGGAAGCAATCTAGGCCGTGAGTTACAGGCTGGCCGACAAGAGCAAGAAGTGGCCAAGCAGAACAGTTCGGGCTCAATGGAGCTCGCTACCGTCTCGACTCAAGGGCCACGATGAGCGTAAGGCACTCCATGAAACTTATGACGAGGTGAGCTCGTTCGTGAGGGTAAAACTCAGCAAAAGTGGCATCAGCCAGAAAAGAGACGATAATGAAAACGAAATTGATGTTATCCACTACGGTGCTCGCCCTGTTAGTTACAACGGCTGCTAGCGCCCAGTCCATAAGTGTGAGGGCGAACGTGCCTTTCAGTTTCATCGTCAATCGCATCACGTTACCCGCTGGCGAGTATTTGGTGGAGTCCGCGGATAATCAGGGAAGAGCTCTTCGGTTTGCCAACCTTAACTCGCAGGCGAGGGACCTGGTGATCTCCAATTATTGCGGTGGGGTGGCGGCGGCGACGCAAACAAAGCTCATCTTCCATCGCTACGGAGATCGCTATTTCCTAAAACGGATTTGGGTTGCGGGAAACAGCGCCGGACACGAGCTTCTAACCAGCCCTCGCGAGACGGAAGTGGCGAAGGACTTTTCAATGCAAGAGGTGGTGTTGACGCTTGCGCGGCGCTGAACCGCTCTTCCGTCACAAACACCCGAGGCCGGGAGGATTAGGGGAAGGTCCTCCTGGTTCCTTTTGTGATTGGGACAAACTCCATGACTTCGCGGAAGTAGCCGCGACGTTACAGCTTAATCCGAGATCCTAAGGTCCTGCATGCCATCGATAAGTGTCGGAATGAGGCTTCCTCCGCAATCAAGATACCAAGAGGTGAGATCAATGAACCGCTTGCACCAACGCACTTCGCCAACTGCGCCTCGAAGACATGGCAGCCGATTTTTCGAAATACGACACAGTATTCTGATCGCAATAGCGTTTGCGATCGCGCTGGCATCCGGAGGCTGTGGATCTTCATCCGAGCCTAGGCCATCCCCACCATCCGAGGCCACAACGGTAGTGGTCACTCCCGCGACAGCAACAGTTTATCGGGGTGAGACCGTACGTTTCGGAGCGCAAGTGTCACAACAAAGCAATCAGGCTGTTACGTGGATCGTCGACCCAAGTATCGGAAGCATCGATAGCACCGGCCTTTACACAGCACCTTCTGATCTTAATGGAGCCTCGGTCGCTGTGATCGCTACCAGCAAGGCTGTTCCATCGGCGACAGGTCACGGTTTAGTGACACTCCCGGCTGTCACGTTTTCAATTGCCCCTGACGCCGTCACGATCGCACCGGGCGTGACCGTGACGTTTAGTGCGAGTCTGGTCGGGCTTGATAGCTCTCAGGTCCGCTGGACCGTCCAGGGATCTGGTGGCGGAACCATAACGAACGGTGGAGTGTACACCGCTCCTTCTGCCAAGGCAATCGATCATGTGGTCGCGACCTCGGCAGCCCATGAAAATTATCACGCGACGGCCGTCGCGCTCGTGAGCGAAACGTCAACCCCATTTTCTTCCACCGCCGAGACGAGGGCACCACGAGAGCTTCACACTTCGACATTGCTACCGAATGGAAAAGTGCTGCTTGCGGGGGGCGGGCACCCAGCCGGCTACTGCTTGTCCGGAGTCTCCACGACTGAAGTCTTTGATCCAGTCGCACGATCGTTTGCCTCGACAGGAAACATGACGATCGAGCGTTACTCACACACGTCCACACTCTTGGCCACTGGGGACGTATTGATCATCGGAGGCTTTTCTACTCAAACATCCGCTTGCCTTGATGAGATTCCGCCGGCTTTGGCGAGTGCGGAACTCTACCATTCGAGCACAGGTTCTTTTGCGGCGAGTGGCACGATGGCCGATGCGCGCGGGGCGCATAGCGCAACACTCTTAGCGAACGGGAGAGTGCTAATAGCAGGTGGCGGAAAGCTAGGCGGGGGTTGGTTTCCCTTTGGTTTTGGCGATGGGCTTGCGACCGCAGAAGTATACGATCCCGCCACGGGCATATTCACTCAAACCGGAAACATGGTCGCAGCCAGAGTGACACAGACTGCAACTCTCCTTGCTAATGGCAAGGTCCTCATCGCTGGAGGCTGGGGTAGCTCGGATCCGCTCACCACTGCGGAACTCTACGATCCAAACTCTGGACACTTCGTAGTCACCGGGAAGATGATATCCGCCCGCGCTGGGCACACAGCAACACTGCTACGCGACGGCCGCGTCCTTATAACAGGCGGCATCTACGAACGCAGCTTTGTCGGTTCCGACACTGCCGAAATTTACGATCCAGCTACAGGCTTATTCACAGCGACTGGATCGATGGAGGTGGCGCGCCAGTCGCATACCGCGACGTTGCTGCCAAACCGGACAGTGCTCGTGGTCGGAGGTGGAAGCAGAGTTGCCGAGATCTACGATCCGTCCAGTGGTTGCTTTGCGCCTGCGGGCCTGACGAACCCTGATCGCTCGGGACACTCGGCGACACTTCTTCACAACGGCAGCGTGGTTGTTGTTGGAGGATTTAAGTCGCCGGAGCATTTCAACCGCTGGGCACCGCGGAGTTGTATCAATGATGCAATCACGCACAGGGGCGAGGCAAGACTTGGACCAATACGAATCTCTGGCAGAGCCTCGGAGTGCAAGTTGTCCGACGAACCACATGAACGGAGTAGCACGCTGATTGGAAATGAAAGGACTCTAACTTGAAAGCCAATGCAACAAAGCTGCTCGCATCGCCTGTCGCTGTTCGAAGAGACTGCAATCCGAATCGAAATGAACGCACCACACTCACTATCGTGGGAGAGGAAAAAGCCATGAGGCAAAGTGCAAGTGCTTTTGCATTCGTTCTGTTGATATCCATTTGTGCGGCAACTCAGTCCGCCCAAGCAACCAAACTCAGCGTGAATTGTGGCAGACAGGAACCCATTCGTACAGCCCTGCGTCTGCTTGCGGCTACCAATCCACAAGGGCCGAACACGATTACAGTTTCGGGTGCATGCAAAGGAAACATCGTGATCCAAAGTATGGATCGCCTGACCCTGATCACCAACAATGGCGCTTCGCTCACGGATCGCTCCAATGGAACCCTGGCGGTTGTAAATATTGTGGATTCACGCAGCGTCACCCTGCAGGGATTCGCCATCAACGGAGGCGCCACTGGAGTTTCATGTGCTAACGCAAGTGTCTGCTACCTGACCGGTAACACCATACAGGGTGGTGGCGGGATCGAGGTAGGTGGTGGATCCCGTGCCTTTCTCGAAAGCAATGTGGTTCAGAATGGTGGCCGCGGTGCAACCGTCGAAGATGGTGCGCAAATGTTCAGCAGTAACGACGTCTTCCAAGGCAATGGTCAAGGAGTATCCGCATTCGCGGCATACCTGGAAGCTTCCAATTCCAGCTTCCTCAACAACGGCGTTGGCATTCTCTCGGCCGCGTCCAGCTTGCGACTCCTAGGCGGGACAACAATCAGTGGCAGCGGCGCCGATGGCATGGCAATGCGCGCTGGCTCCACGGCAGTATTTCAGGGTGCGACAATCACCGGCAATGGGGGCAACGGTATCCACCTCGAAGACGCCTCCTTCGCGGGCTTCCAATCGGCCACCGTAACCGGCAACTTGAGCGGTGTGGACATAGACTGCGCCCCACAATTCACGATCACTCGCTTTGTCGCACGTACGGGCGGTATTACAAACTGCGTTGAGCCTGCAAGCAGCTCAAAGTCAAAAGCCGCCGAATAATTTCTCCGCCGGCAATATTGGCCGCCCGTTGTCAGGGCGGCCTTTCTTTGCATTAGCAGGAGGGCAAGTGCGCTATAGCTGTTGTAAACAGGCGATTCACGGACCTCCGAATCGGTTACCCATAGATTCTCAGACGCCATCTACAGATGAGTCACGGAATAAGTCGATCCGGCATGTGGCGGATCAGAGGGCGAGGTACAAAACGTGGCCTCTTGGCTACTCAAGCTTTTATGAGTTACATGTCTCAATAGGTGAGAGCGCTGATTCTAGTTATCGAAATACCGGCCCGGCTTCGGTGGGCTTGTACTTTGGCCTATTGAGGAGATTGTCCTCGTCGCCACCCGGCTCAGGATCAGGGCGGTCGCGAATGTAGTCGCTTACTCGCCGTCCTCGAATCGCGCGAACCGCCGAATCCAAGAGGATCACTTCCTTTTTCTGTAGCAAGACCAATTCCTCGGGCGACACGTCGAATCGCAGGAACGGCTGAAGGTCTCCGTTTAGGGCCATCCGCAAGGGCTCGGGCGACTGGTATTTGTCCATCGCCGCTTTCAGCTTGTCTTCGATCCGCTTGTCGACTTCGGTATCGATCTCTTCTTGCGTAGCGCCAGGCCCGAGGTCGTTGATCACATCCGCCCTGATCTGCGCTCCCTGGTGCGCTCGAATTCCCTCTCGCCCCTGTTCCCGAATCTGCTCCCGAATCTCGTTTTGGATGGTTTCAATCTCGAACCCTGAAATGCACAGCACGCCATCGATCTGGTGATCGCGAATGTACACCGCGCCCTCGAAATACGGGATCTTCGTCAGCACAAGTGGCCCTTCCGGATCATCCTTTCGCTCCTCAAATGCCTCGAGCGACAATCCCCACAAGTTCTGCTCATTCGGATCGGGCAACTCGAAGGACCGACGGCTTACACCCGGCGCGTCAAGAACAGCATCGACCAGCACGGTTTCAAAATCGTCGATCTGATACCGCATCCCGCTGAGTACGCCGCTGGAATCGCGAAGCTCGTCGCGAATTATCGTGTTCACCGGAGGAACCAATTGCCTCCCGATGAACGCCTTCCCGCACATCATGAAGCCCTTGTCGTTGAATTCAGCTTGGCTAGGTTTAGTTACTACTTGGTGGAGCGTGGCGTAGAACGGATCCCATCGGCGTGTCTTGATTGTCAACCGATCTGGAATCACGTCCGCCAACTTCGCGTTCGCCTGATCCTGCACGCTGCCTTCTTTGTAAAGCGTGATCCCGATCCCCACCCCGAGCTCGGCGACGAATACCACGCCAAGCGCGATCAGCGCGCCGTATGGCCCTAAGAGAATTCCTAAAAGAGCGACCGCCCAGATCGTCGTGAACTCGAAGACGGCATCGACGTCGGCGTTAAAGCGTGTGTCCCATTCCAACGAACCATCGTCAGCCAGCTTTGGTCGCAGATCGATCGTGTACGTGAGGTCGGTGTTGGTCAAATCGATCGGATCGCGAATGTCTCCTTCGACAGTGATACGCAGTCCGTTTTGCGGAACCGGAATACCGCCCCCCATGGCTTGAGGAGGAATTTGGCCGACATGAACGCTGTGAAGATCACCCAATCGTTGACTGTTGGGATGCAAGAGCGACTTTCGAAATGCGTGCTCAAAGCCCCCAAACCCGTTCGGTACTGCAGTCTCTGAGAAAACGTCCAGTGCCATGTCGGCGTACATCCCGGGCCGGGAGGCCATCGCCATCTCCTCCCCTTCAGGCAAGAAGTTGCGGGCCTGGACCGTATCACCACGACGCGGCAGAAAATCTTCCTCAGGATCACCGTTGCGCATCCGAATGTTGATGTAAATGCCAAGGCACGCCGGATGGTTGTCCACAGGCTCGTGCCACTTGATCTCCAGGGCCTCGATCCTTTTGAACTTGCTGACTCCCCCGATGTCGATCTGACGGTCCACGGCCTCCTTGATTTTTGCCAAGAGTTCATCCTTGGTAAGCATGGCTTGACTAAGGATGAAGGCCAACTGCGTGGAGTCCACGTCCACAACGTGAATGTCTACGGCTACGCCCCCATCTTCCTCATCCAACGTATTGATCAAATCAACTTTTACGAAAAGGTCGAGATCAATCGCGGTGAGCCCGCCCTTTAGTCCGATCATGCCGCGAACCTTGGCGTTAGCGCCTAAGGCATGGCCGAAAAGGATTTCCGTCTTGAACGCGTCGGGATGCGTTGGGCGAGTGGCTCCGTCAGAGTCGAGCGTCGGCTCGTACAATCGAAACTCTTGCGGTATCAGTCCTAGAACGATGGTGCGGCTCGAAAACGTCGCCTCAGCGGGAATCATCCCCGCATCCAGCGCGGTGCCTAGAAGCATCTGCAGGTAACGCTCGCCGAGCAGAGCCTCGACATCAAAACCGCTTCTTACCTTAGATTGGTCGACGGTAGCCATGATCCATTATCACCAGTGATATTGCGTTACATGGGAGACTGATGGTCCGAAACCAATTTGTCCAAGCGCTGGCTTAACGCATCCGAAGCGTCCAGCTAGTTCCTAGGACAAACTCGGAATGGAAGCCATTGTGTTTGTGGTTTCCCCTGGTCGATGCATGGTTCGTAGTGATCTGCAACAGCAAATCGTTACACCAGCCGGAGTCACAAGGGACTGTGCCGAGGCCCCTCACACCAACACTCTACCGTCGCTCCACTCCCTTATTCACGTCGGAGATTGTTTTCCAAGGAGGCGATTACACCAACTAATTGGACCCCTTTGGCCACCCGTTGTTGATCTATTGGCGACTTCTCAGCAGTGGTTGTGAGGTGCTGCTCTTCTCGCAGGAATCTGTTGTTACAGAGTCAATAAGGCCAATCTGCCCGACCCATAAGCAACGCCTATCGCATTGTGGTGGGCAGCGACGTAATCCGACCGCCCGCTAGTGACTTTGATTTTGCAACCTAAAACTTAAAATTCCCTGTTTTTCCTTATTTTCCCGTGCATCATTTGTAAAAGTGAGAAGCCCGCGGAAAGTCGCGAAATTCTGGCCATTAATTGCAAACGCCCCTCGTTTTTTCCCTGATTTTTCACTGTTGGGCAGAGAACGGTTCGCTCATGACTGCAAGCACCGCCATAGTTTCAGCAAGTTACGTGACCCCGCGATCCGCTTGCGATCCGTTCCCAATCTGTTTGCGATTCAGAGCCATTTCCGCCACCTTCGATCCCGCTTCTGCCAGTTCGTCGGTGACCACGTCGCCATAAATATTCATGGTCGTGCGGATGTCCGCGTGTCGCATGAGTTTCTGCTGGACGGCAACGGGAGTGCCGACAGCATCAAGCCAACTGCGCTAGGTGTGCCGCATCGTGTGAGTGGCCAACTTTCCAATGCCAGCAGCCGATGCCGCGTCCTGGAACTTACGCCAGACGTGTGGATAGGACCAAGGCAATCTGCCGAGTTGCACCGGACTGACAAAGACCCAATCGCCGTCCGCGGCAAACTGCGAGCGCTGCTTCCACGACTTGAGCACCTCCAGCAGTTCGCTGTCGATGCTCATTTGCCGGTCAGAATAGATAGTCTTTACATCATCAACGTGTTGCCGGACGATGCCACGTTCGATCTGCATCTTCCCATTCAGCGAGTCAATGTCGGACCACTTCAGGCCAAGACATTCAGAGATGCGCAGCCCGAAACAGACGCTGACCGTTGCCATCGTATGGAATGGTTCATCTAAATGTCCGATGAACGCCCGAAACTCTTCCACGGTCAGACCGCGGAGTTTCCGAATCAGTTTGGTCGCCCCTTTAATTGTGACGAGCTGCATTGGATTGCTCGCCATAGGTATTTCGCCGCGCCACATTGCATAGTCCCACAACAGGCTGATTATTCCGCGAATGTGGACACGACTCTTTGGAGCAATGCCCAGCGAACCCAACCAGAGCTCGATGGGCCTTGCTTGTAAAGTCGTAATAGGGAAGTCACCCAGCGCGGAACATGTACCACGTCAAAACTGTAAAAACGCGGTAGTTACCCCTTGGCGTTATCTCGAATACGGCGCCGGCATTGTTGACTCCCCCGCTACACAGTGTGCCGTAAACATTTCCGTCTCGACTCTGTACGGGAGGGTTATACCCGCAATCGGCGGCTCCATCCCTAGTCCCGTTCAGGTCATGGAGAACCGTGTAGACCTGTCCGCTCAGCAGTTGGGGAGAGACGGCCATCGCTAGGCCAAGCACAAGTATTCTGCATGTCAGTCTTCTATGGAGACTATTCATTTGTCCTCCTGTCCTTTTGCAGACAAGGCATCGAGATTGTTAGTCGGAGAATTCTTTCTCCACACGCTAGGCGGTAATGCTTGAATCAAGAGCGGTTCCCAAAAACTTCGTTTCATTAAAGAACGTGGCATGGGATTCACTCGTGAGTAGTCAGTTTGCAGCTAACGCCATGTGGACCGATCAGCGTCAGAGAAGAGGAGAAGGACTAGGAGCTGGGCGCTCTGCAACGTTGATGCGGCGAAGTATGTCCCCAGCCTATCGGCACGTCAAGGGAATAGTTCGAGTCGGACCATTCAGCTCGTGCTGCCAGAGTTCGCGAGACTGCTCGTTGAGACCGACACACCACGCGGCGTAGCCCACCAGGATTTATTGCACTCGTTTATTTCGCCGCAGGAACACTCACTTACTTGCTCTACAACCCGCCATTGATTGCTAGGCTGCTCCCTGACTGGCCGTCGCTCCGTTTACTATGGCGTCTGGCACTTTTTCGTAGCTTATATCTCAAATTCTGTGCGGAAAGGACTGGCTTCCTCCCCCATCGCAGGATATGTGAAGGAAGAAGAATGAATGAACACAAATACAGCTCAATTCCCCGCGAACGGCAACACGAGATGAGGATCTGCGTCTTTTGCGGTTCGAGCCTAGGGAGCGATCAAGTCTATGCGGATGCTGCACGCGCGGCGGGTAGAACGCTCGCCCGGCGCAGGATTGCTTTGGTCTATGGCGGCGGGCGAGTGGGGTTGATGGGTGTGCTTGCGGATGCAGCTCTCAACGCACGTGGCAGGGTCATCGGGGTCATTCCACAATCACTTCTGGAGCGGGAAATCCAACACATGGGCCTGTCCGAACTTCAGGTCGTTTCTACAATGCACGAACGCAAAACCAAGATGGCGGAGTTGGCTAGCGGATTTATCGCCCTGCCTGGAGGGGCCGGAACCTTGGAAGAGATCTTTGAGCAGTGGACCTGGGCTCAGCTAGGCATTCATCACAAGCCGTGCGGATTCTTGAATACCAATGGGTATTTCGATCCGCTGCGGCAAATGATCGACCAGATGACTACCAAGGGATTCTTGCGCAAGGACCACGCGTCGATGCTGGTATTTCATACGGAACTTGGGGCGATTGTTGATGCATTCCGCGACTATTTACCGCCATTAGCGAAATACCAGGTCTCGACAAATGGAGATGAACCGGCACGCGAGTGCATACGGATTGTTGCCGCTTTGGTACAAGACGAAGCGGGAAACGTTTTGCTCGTTCGGAAGAAAGGAACACGGGCATTTATGCAGCCGGGCGGAAAGCTGGAAGATTCAGAATCGCACCTCGACGCGCTCGAACGCGAACTTAGGGAAGAGTTGTGTTGTTCTGTTCAGCACGGCAGCTCAGCTTTTTTGGGCACCTTTAGTGCTCCAGCTGCGAACGAGCCGGGTGCCCTGGTCGAGGCTGCGCTCTATCGCGTCACGCTCGAAGGGACCATTAGCGCCGCTTCGGAAATTGGAGAGATTATCTGGCTCGATCCTGAGAGTCATAACGAGGTTGAGCTTGCTCAATTTACTAGTCGGCATGTCTTGCCGATCGCCAGAGAAGTTCGTGTGCTTCGGAAATTAACCCGTGCTGGTCATACACGATTGTTAACAGACTGATGACGAAGACAGCAATACGTGCGTGCGCTCGACCTTGAGTGCATTGGCGGACATGCTAAAGCGCAGCTCGATCGAGGGGACACTCGATGAGCACTTGTAACAATTTGAGATCGGAGATTTGGAGTTGCTGGCAGAAGCTGGGTTGTCTATACAGAAACTAGGGCCGACCATCGCCCTAATCGTAGTGTCCCTGCCTATCGGAAGATAATCTCACAATCAACGTTTTTGTCTGGGCGAACAGTCCTGCCCTTGCGCGCATCGAATTCTCAATTACCCACGGTGAGTCGGGAGTGTGACAATGCGGGAGATAATCACAAAATTTTGGGACTCGACCCGACACATGGCAGACGGGTTCATCGAGCGACTTCCAGCGTTCGCCGTAGGCGCGATGGTCTTCCTTGTCTTCTACGCCTCAAGCGATTTTGTCGCTCGCGCTATTCGCCGCGCTGTCTCTCGCCGCCGCGCAAACCTGGGTCTAGTCCTCGAACGCCTTACAAGCGGGGCGATGATTCTGCTCGGACTTTTAGTCGCCCTCTCGATTGTCGCTCCCTCGTTTCAGGCCGCGGACCTCATCAAGATATTGGGTATAGGCGGTGTCGCGATCGGATTCGCGTTTCAGAACATCCTGCAGAATTTTCTAGCTGGATTGCTTTTGCTTTGGTCCGAGCCGTTTCGGATTGGTGATGACATCAAGCTCGACACCTTCGAAGGGGAAGTCGAAGACATCCAGGCACGTGCCACCATCATCCGTACTCCCGATGAACGCCGAGTGGTCATTCCCAACGCCGATCTCTTTACTCATTCCGTGATTGTGAACCGAGAAGGAAACCAACGTCGCCAATATGAGATCACCGTCAAGCGCGTGCTTCACCTGAACGATCTTAAGCGATTGTTCGTCGAAGCTGTTCGGCGTGTCGATGGCGTAATGCCAGAACCTCCACCCGAAGCCGTCGTCCTCCATGTCAGACCGAACACCGTAACACTCAGAGTGCTGTGGAGCATCGCACGTACCGGCGCCCGCCAGGCTTCGGCATTGCAAGACCAAGTGATCTCCTCGATTGCCAACGCGTTGGAACGCTCGGAGGCAACTCCTTCGCGCCAATCCGTCGCTTGAAATGATGCTCAAAACTTGCCGCCAGCAAAACACCGTCCTCTGAGAACGGTGCAACTTCATTTTTGTTTTCCGCCGCGTTCTCCGTTGGTTTTGACGAGTCGTGATTGATCAAGCGTCCTTCTAACTGTCGGCCACGTCGCTTTACCGATCAACCACGTTGGCAACGTAGCGGGTCAGGAAGGAACAGCAGAAGAACACATTGCCATGCTTGAGCATCAAAAAGAGTATGTTTTGCTGGAATTGCTTTGTTTAGAGAGCAAAGGAGAAGGAATGATGGTCGAGCGGCGGCTTACACTTGCAGAAATCATGTTGATTGCGGGAACCCGTGTAGCGCTGGGAATCGGAATCGGTCTCTTGCTTTCCAACAAGTTGGGCCACAGTGAACGCAAAGCAGCAGGACTGGCTCTAACTCTCGCGGGTGCCCTTACAACCGTTCCTCTCGCCTTGAATGTTCTAGGTAAGAAAGACGTTGTCCCCACAAGCGAGATCAGACCGGCGATCTAAGGTGCATTTCTCGAAATGGCACGGAGAAATTTCGCTGCAACTGGAATGGTCGTGAATGAGCAATCGATCAACGACCACGCGCTGGCGATCCAGACAGTCGGTTTTGAGCGGAACATTGCAAGGTTTTGAATTAAGGCAAAAAGGAGTTTTCGCATGGCGATACGCAGACCTTCAACCAAGATATTGATCGATGGCGGTGATCCCGAGGAAACCGCGAGGATACGGAATCTACTCGGATTTCTCGATGGACAAACTACCAATCCGACCCTCGTTGCTAAAAATCCAGAGGTCCAGGAACGGATTGCATCCGGACACAAGCTCTCACGGGAAGAACAAACGCAGGAATACAAGAAGATTGTCCAGAGCATCTCTCCATTGGTCGATTCCGCCGGCGTTTCCATCGAGGTCTTTGCCGACTTCGACACAACGGCCGACCAAATGCTGGCGCAAGGGGAGCAGATGTTTACCTGGATACCGAATGCCTACATTAAGTATCCCTGCATCGCAGAAGGACTGAAGGCCGCGAGGATTTCAATCGAACGAGGGATGCGGGTGAATATGACCCTCTGTTTTTCTCAATCGCAAGCGGCAGCCGTGTACGCGGCAACCCGAGGAAGCAAAGAGCCGGTTTACGTTTCTCCATTCGTCGGGAGATTGGACGACCAGGGAGAAAACGGGATGGACCTTGTAAGAAACATCAAGAAAATGTACGAGGAAGGGGACGGTCATGTGCACGTTCTCGCTGCCAGCTTGCGCCGTCTTGATCACCTGAGCTACGCGTTCACTTTAGGAGTGGAACTTGCAACGGTACCTGGAAAAATTCTGGAAGAATGGGCCAAGGCGGGCTTTCCTCTGCCTGATCAAAATTTCCAGTACAGTGCAGTGGATGCCAAGGGGAACGAACTCAAGCCAATTCCATACCAGAAGCTCGAACTGAATTCCCCGTGGGAGAGTTTCGATCTCAGGCACGAATTGACCGACAAAGGCATCCGGAAATTCGTCGATGATTACAACAGTACGCTGGCAGCCTAGTAAATCACTCGCACCAAAAACGCGTACACGGAAAAGCTCTCACTCCCTGAGGCAACGGCGGAACAGGGCAAGCGACTCAGGCAGCGGATTAGCGCCGTAGGTCCAATCGCTGGTGCGACGGGCCAAAACACTAATGGCTTGTCATGAGCGGGGTACCTGTAATCAATGGTGGAAAAGGAGAAATTGGAGAAACGTCAACGCTGCAAAGGGTTCACGCAGCCTTCGTTTTAACAGACGGCATGATCAACGATCCTGATCGGTGATCGGCGTAGGGGAAGATAGGCATTTGCCTCGGACGATTTTCAATCAAATGCATATAGATAACGAGGAGGTCGCTTAGAATACCCGCGTAGGCTTGGTCTCGGTTCAGTCACTTTCTTTTCAAATGAGAGAAAAGCGGGTTGATCTCTGTAATCGTCGCATGTCATCCTCACGAGTTTTGTTGCGCGATTGGTGGAGGCCGAGGGATCAGTCGCGATCCGACTATCGGTGTGTTCTGCAATTGGCGTTTGTCTTTGCGCTGTATTTCGGCGCAGGCAAGCTCGGTCTAGCTGTTCCATTCACAAGTTCCAACGTCTCTCCGATTTGGCCGGCGGCGGGGGTAGCCGTCGCCGCAGTGCTGATCTGGGGTATCCAAATTGCTCCGGCTATCGCGTTCGCCGCTTTCCTTGTTAACTTCCTCACCCCAGTTCCCACCTTCGCATCAATTGCGATTGGACTCGGCAATGCGTCCAGCGCGGTAATTGCGGGTTACCTTTTAAAACATTTTGCTGATTTCGAGACCTCTCTTCCTCGACTGAAAGATGTGCTGAGACTTGTGGTTGTAGCGGCGGTCCTGGCCACGGCGGTCGCGGCTTCCGTTGGCGTCACAGCTCTGACCCTTGTAGACGCAAAGGCGTGGACTGGTTATGGTTCAGCTTGGAGAATCTGGTGGCTGGGTGACGCAATGGGAGTGCTGGTCGTTGCTCCATTATTACTTACTGGTCGGGATTTGCTCCACATCCGCCGAGGATGGCGCGTACTAGAAGCTTGTTTGCTGTCGATCGCGATACTCGTCACGTCGGCTGCCATCTTTAGTCCATGGACAACCGTTCGGGATGATGTTTTGGCGTTCGTTGTGTTCCCGTTCATCATCTGGGCGGCACTTCGATTCCGTGTTGCCGGGGCAGCGGTCGCAGTTCTTCTGTCCGCCAGTTTTGCTGTTTGGGGAACAGCTCATGGATTCGGTCCGTTCGTGAACCATACGCCACTCCACAATGCGATGCTGCTTCAGGTTTTTGTGGCTATGACCGCATTGACTGGGCTAATTCTGGCCGCAGTCATCAATGAGAGAGAACACATTGGTGAAGCATTTGAGAGTGAAAAACAACTTCTCAGCGAAAGCGAATCCGCGAAGGAAAAATTGGAAGAGCTAGTCAAGGAGCGCACTCAGGAGCTTGAGCAGAACACAGCGCAGCTGGCATATCAGGCCAGGCTGCTTGATCTGGCCAATGACGCGATATTTATTCGAAACGCCGCCGATAAGATTTCTTATTGGAATGAGGGTGCCGAACGGCTGTACGGGTGGGCGAGCGAAGAAGTGCTCAACAGGTCAGTGCACGAAATCCTTCGCACGGAGTTTCCCGTACCGTTGTTGGAAATTCTAGAGACAGACCGCTGGGAGGGCGAGCTTCGCCACACAACGAAGTATGGCTCTCAAATTACGGTCTCGAGTCGCTGGACGACGTTGCGAGATCGCAACGGCAAATCTGAAGGTTGGCTGGAAATCAACACTGACATAACCGCACGTAAACGGGCAGAGGAGGCCGCGCGGCGACTAAGCGGTCGAATTCTTTCGTTGCAGGATGATGAGCGTCGAAGAATTGCGAGAGGCCTACACGACAGCCTAGGGCAATATCTGGCGGCATTAAAAATGAATCTTGATGTTTTCCGAACCTCAAAAAATGACCAAGCCAAACTTGCTTCGGATTGCGCCGAGATAGTAGACAAGTGTTTGAACGAAACGCGCACCATCTCTCACTTGTTGCACCCTCCCTTATTGGACGAAGCAGGGTTTGACTCGGCGGCTCGCTGGTATGTGGACGGCTTCTCTCAGCGAAGTGGCATCAAGGTTAATCTGAACCTTCCCCAAAAACTCAGCCGCATGCACAGGGATGTAGAGGTCGCCCTTTTTCGTGCGGTCCAAGAATGTCTCACGAACGTTCATCGGCATTCGGGTAGTTCTGCAGTGGACGTTCGCCTGAGTTTGAGCGCGAAACAAATTCGGTTGGAGATTAAGGACGACGGCAGAGGCATACCGCAGGAACGATTGAGAAGTCTAAATCAAGGTGCTGCCGACGCTGGCGTAGGATTAGCGGGAATGCGGGAACGCATACGTGAGTTTGGTGGATCGCTCGAAATCCGATCTGAACGAGCGGGGGTGACAGTCATAGTTCGAATTCCTATTGAGACAGCCATCCATTGATTCCTAACAAAATAGAGAATCACGCCACAGCCTATTTCTGCCCGCAGGCAGCGTTGATCTGAAAATCAATGGAAATGGCCACAACGCTCAGCAAGTTGGAATTCCACCTTAACAAGCTCATTCCTAATTCTGCAGTCGGTTTCAACGAATACAATCAAGTAACACCCGCCACAAAAGATTTCGGTGTTCTCCTTCCTCAGCACTACGATGGGACACCACTTGGGAACGATTGTGATGCCTGAGCAGCCGGTCAAAATTACCTGGGGCGACAAGAACTTTCGCGCCCTCTTCATCACCGCAACGTCGTCCGTGTATCGTTTACGCACCAAAGTGCGCGGCTTCGTTCCTACCCGTAAACGCGTGCGCGGGCAGGGAATCCTGGAAGCTCCCTGGGGGAGGGAAGTGAGCACGGGGTTGTGCCTGATTCTTATGTGTATGTCAGGAATGATGCTCGCTGCCGACGAGCGCGCAAAGGCTGCGGCCCATGCGGATCGGGGTTTAGAATTTGCTCGCGCTGGCAATTTGCCAATGGCAGAGAGCGAACTGCGCATAGCTGTTGAAATGCAACCCCGCGACGCCCAATTCCTGTCCAACTTCGGCACGGTCCTGGCGATGGAAGGCAAGCTCGAGGAATCAATCACCGTTCTTACGAAAGCGCTGGGGATCGCACCGAATGACTTAACCACGCACCGATATCTCGCCGCCAACCTATGGCAGTTGCATCGCTACACAGACGCGAAACAGCACCTCGACCTCATTCTAAGACAAAAACCTGGAGACCCCGCGACGCGATTACTCCGTGGGATGGTGGCCGAGAATACTGGAGACTATTCCACGGCGGCAAGGATGCTCGCATCGGTCCCGAAACAAGTGAGACAGCAGCCAGAATCAATCGTCGCCCTGGCCCGGTCTTACTACCATCTTGGTCAACAGGAGAATGCACGGAGGACTTTAGACGAGCTATCCAATCATCCGTCCGGACCGCAAGCAGTCTTCCTGGGTGCTCAAATCGCGGATGAAATGCACGACTACGATACCGCTGAGAAACTGTTGACGTCCATCCAGCAGACGTTTCCCCATACTAGCCGTCTAACATACACCAAAGCCCTCATTCAGTATCACAATGAACAGTTTTCGCAATGTGAACAAACCTTGCAACAAGAAATTGACGCGGGACGGGGCACGGGAGAGATTTGCAATCTGTTGGCCTGGTGTTATCAAAAACAGAATCAGACTACCAACGCTAGGCGTGCGCTGGAAGAAGGCATTCGCATTGAACCTTCGCACGAGACGAACTACACCGACTTAACCAGAATCCTGCTCGCGAACCAGCTTTTACCTTCAGCGCTCGAGTCCGCGAAAAAAACTACGGTGAAGTTTCCTGAATCCTCTAAGGCTTTCGAGCTCAAAGGTGCGGTCGAAGCTGGCATGGGACAGTTCCGCGACGCTGTAGAGTCTTATAGTCACGCAGCTCAACTCGATCCGTCGAACGTCGATTCATTTCTTGGTTTAAGCGACGCTCAGTCGGCCGCAGGACTGACCAAGGAAGCAACCGCGTCCTATGAGCATGGCATCCGACAGTTTCCGAAAGATGCGCGATTCCCAGCTCACTATGCCTCGACGCTGCTGAGAGAGTCAGAGTTGGGAAATGCAAACGCCCGAGTACGAGCGAAACAGTTGCTACAGTCCTCTCTAAAGTTGGATGCATCGCTTTTTGAGTCACACTATGAACTCGGAAATTTAGAACTCAACGACGGCCGCATGGCACAAGCCGTTCAACATCTCGAGCGTGCGGTGAAGCTTGAGCCGAATAGTCCCGCAGCCCATTTTGCGTTGTCGCGTGCCTATCGGCGCCAGAGGCGGCTTTCCGACGCCGCACGCCAACTGGAGACTTATAACCGGCTCAAGGATGAAGCCGCTCACAATTCCGAAGCAGCAATGCCAGATGTCCAACCACACGAGTAGCCTCAGGCACCTGTTGAGCCGAAGGATCATTGTCTTTGCATCGACCATTCTCGCTTGGCTTTTCATTGCTCGATCAACGTCAACATCTGCCGGTAGCGAAGTCTTCTCCGACGTCACTGAAGCTGCCGGAATAACGTGGCAGCAATTCAGCGGTGAATCTCCAGATCGTTTCCTGATCGAAACCATGGGTGGCGGTGTCGCGTTTCTAGATTTTGATGGAGACGGACTGCTCGACATTTTTCTGGTCAACGGAGGAGAAACGCCTCATCGCAAGAGTGCCACCCCGGTTAAAAACGCTCTTTACCGTAATCTCGGTAACGGACGCTTTGAAGAAGTAGCCGCAAAAGCAGGCGTCGATCAAATCAGTTTTTACGGAATGGGAGTGGCCGTAGCCGATTACGATAACGATGGCTTCCCTGATCTCTACGTTACCGGCTTCCCTGCTTCCGCCCTTTTCCACAACAATCACAACGGCACATTTACCGATGTGACGGACACAGCGCACGTGAAGAACAATGGGGTTTGGGCAGCCAGTGCCGCCTGGTTCGACTATGACCGCGACGGCAAACTTGACCTGGTTGTAACAAACTATGTGCACTTCTCGTTCGATTCGCCCAAAAAATGTGAAGTCAACGGTGTGCGCTCGTATTGCGAACAAGTGGCGTATAAAGGCATGCCACTCACCCTTTATCACAACAATGGAAACAGAACATTCACCGACGTCAGTTCCTCAGCTGGCTTCGACAAATTGGTTGGCCGAGCGCTTGGCGTCGTCGCCATCGACGTCAATCACGATGGATGGATTGATCTGTTCGTCGCGCGCGACGCCTCCCCGAACCTTCTTCTAATTAACCGGAAAAACGGCAAGTTTACTGATACTGCTGTGGACGCCGAAGTAGCCTACGATTCCGCCGGAATGGCCAAGTCTGGGATGGGAGTTGATGCCGCCGATGTCAACGGCGATGGCTTCGCGGATTTTCTCGTAACAAACTTCAACGATCAGTACCATTCATTCTTCGTTGGCAGTTCGGATTTTCCCTACCGGGACAGAACCGTTGCGTCTCGCCTTGCTGCCTACACGAAACCTTTTGTGGGATGGGGTGCCAAGTTCATCGATTACGACAATGACGGCAATCTCGACATCCTGCTCGTTAACGGCCACATCAACGAGGCAATCGAGGCAACGCGTGATGATGTGAAGTATAAGCAACCGCCACTGCTTTTGCGAAACGATTCGAAAGGTGCCTTTCAGAATGTGCGGGATCAAGGTGGACCCGTTTTTCAATCTGGATACCTTGGACGCGGCTTGGCGGTAGGGGATTTCGACAACGACGGTGACGTAGACGCCGTGATCACGTGCCTCAATTCCCGCCCAATCCTTCTCAGAAATAACACCGGCCAGTTCAACACTTGGATTGGTTTCGATCTGCAAGGACGAAACAGCAACCGCGATGCGATCGGTGCGCAGCTCACAGTTTCGTCTGGGGCCAAAATGCTTGTTCGATTCATCGTCGGTGGATCAAGTTATTTGTCATCGTCCGATAAGCGTGTGTTATTTGGACTCGGAGCGAGCAACCAGCTCGCGACACTAGACGTTGATATACGCTGGCCAAGCGGAATGATGCAACACGTCTCAGGGCTCAAGTCGAATCAGTATCATAAGATCGTGGAGGCTGATCCGACGCAAAAATACAAGCCTTCAGGCGCGCAGCGCCATTAGAGCGGTTCTTACTTGGAAACAGCGCTCTTCCAGTAATTCTGGTGCCCGAGGTAGTCGTCGTCGGGAAGATTGGCGACGATAAATCGTCGCAACTCGAGCGGATTGATCGATCCCTGATGCTTGTAAACAACCTCGCCGCCTGGCTTGATCAGCATCGTATAGGGCACCGCGGCGTTCCAATTCGGATCGAAAGCCGCCATCAGGTCATAGATATCGGTCGAGCCGAAATGAAGGTTGGTGCTGGTCGCGTGCAACTTCTTGAGCGCTGTCAGCACCCCAGGCTTCTCATCCGGATAGTTGATGCTGACGGTAACCAGGTCGAAGGGACGATGTCCATACATCCGATACATGTTTTCGAGTTCCGGCAATTCGGAAAAACACGGACCACACCAAGTCGCCCACAAATTGACGAGTATCATCTTCTCGCTCGTGTTTTTGCGAAGTGACTTTAAGCCATCCGCATTTACGGATTTCACGTTCACCGTCTTGCCTTCAATTTCCGCTAATTCTTCTTTCCTCCCTTCCTCCTTGTACATCCATTTGGTCGAGCAGCCTACCGAAGGTGTCTTCGCAACCTTCACAGGCTTGCCTCCCAGAAGAGCGTCGATGGCGTTTCTCGCGTCGCGCGCCGTAACCAGGTTTTCCCGCGGGTTGTTATCAACTCTGCCCTCATAACGCAGTTTGCGCTCGGAGTCGAAGATGAACAGGTGAGGCGTCGCCGTGGGCCCATATTCTTTTGACACTTCTTGCGTTTCGCCATCGTAAAGATATGGAAAATTAAATTTCCGAAACTCGGCCCGCGTTTTCATATCCTCGAAGGAGTCGCCCACATCGGTGTATCCCATTTCGTCGAGGCGCACCGCATTCGGATTGTTCGGCTGGATCGCCACCAGGGTCACGCCGCGGTCGCGATAGTCCAGGGCCAGCTGTTTGATTCGACTTTCGTAGAGTTGAGCGGTTGGGCAATGGTTACACGTGAATGCCAACACCAGGACCTTGGCCGAGGCGTATTCCTTCAAGCAGTGATTTTGACCGTCTATTCCCGGCAGGCAGAACTCCGGCGCTGCAGCACCGATCGCGAGAGTAGGCGGGCCGCCTTCATCAGCGACGGCGGGCGACGCAAGAAATCCAAAAAATAATAGGCACCCAAGCTGCAATAACGATTTGCTGACTTGCCGATAACGGTTCACTGCTTCCTCCTAGCGCTCGGATTATTTGCTGATCCCGAAAATTATAGGCGACCAAAGTCACTCGCCTTCTCTTTTGGTAACGGCCTTTCACAGAATGAAACGGCAAAACAATTTTCTTGACTTGCGGCTTAAACTAAACAATAAAACGGTTTAATAAATCGTAACAGGGCGTGCGTTTCTGTTTTCCAACTCGTCAGAGCCTTTTCCGGGCCCCCATCTCTCGGTTGAGGGAGTGGCTCGTGAATCGAGGAGGATTGCCATGCGGAAGTCACTTGCGTCCATAGCCACCGGCCTATCGGGTCGCGTTAAAGCTCTCCCCCAAATCTCCAACCGCCGCCGTTTGACAATCGTGTTTACGACAGGCCTTCTCGCGATTGGCATCCTGGTGTCTCCGCTGAACGCACAACTCTACACTGGCTCGGTATCCGGCACGGTCACCGACCCAACCGGAGCAGTGATCCAAGGTGCCCAAGTAACCTTGGTGGATTCGCAAAAAGGGTATGACTTCAAAGCGACGACTGATGAATCCGGCAGATACCTGATTCGGCAGCTGCCGCCCGGCGCTTATGCGCTCACGGTCGAAGCTCAAAATTTTCAGAAGCAGCGCAAAGAAGGAATTACGCTTTCCATCAATCAAAATGTCTCCCTGGATCTGTCCTTGAAGGTTGGGGCCGCTGCCCAGACAGTGGAAGTCACTGCGGCAGGCGTGGAACTGCAAACCCAGGACGCGGTCACAGGACAAGTAATCGATCGCGGATTCATTAATAACCTCCCGCTAATCAATCGTGATGTATTCAATCTTGCATTCTTGGCCCCGGGTGTCACGATCGCTGATAACCAGTGTGTTGGCTGTACAGCCACAAATTTCGTTTCCAATGGCAGCCGCAATTCGACGGCAGACGTCGTGATCGATGGCGTAACGACATCGAACTTTGAACAGAACAGTGGGATCATGTCAGCCACCTACACTCCATCCGTAGAGGCGGTCGAAGAATTTAAGGTTCAGCAATCAAACTTTAGCGCCGAATTCGGCTTCACAGGCGCGAGTGTCGTCAATGTGATTACGCGATCTGGATCGAACGCATTCCACGGCAGTGTCTATGAGTTTTTCCGCAACGATAAGCTGGATGCCAACAATTGGTTCGCAAATCAGGCTGGCGAGCCTCGGTCACCACTCCGCCGCAATAATTTCGGATTCACCATCGGCGGCCCGATTAAGAAGAACAAAACATTTTTCTTTTTCGACTACGACGGATTGCGCCAGCACAGTTTTTCTTCCGGCACCGCCGGCGTACCAACAGAACTTGAAAGAACTGGTAATTTCAGCGAGTTGTGCGCATTTCAGGGGGGAAGCTTCAACGATTCAGGACTTTGCTCAGAGGCAGCAGGCCAGATCTGGGACCCATTTGACCCCAACGCTTTCGTTGATGACGATGGGTTTCATCGCACAATTCCCGTGCCTTTCAACAATCTAGCAACGTATGCCAGCCCCGGCACTGCTAACCCCGGGGTAGTTGGAAACCTTATCGATCCGGTCGCATTCAACTTGATGCAACAATTCCCCGCTCCTACGTCCGAGGCCACGGATGCTGAAACTCGCCTTGCCAATTGGTTCAGGTCAGGCATCAATGAGAGTTCTGTAAACAAGTTCGACATCAAAATTGACCACCGCTTTAGCGAGAGCAATATGATCAGCGGGCGCTTCTCGCACCAATGGGGAAACTCCCACAGTTTCAACTGCTACAGCAACGAAGCGGACCCTTGCACTGGCGGTCCTGTCGACTCTCACAGCTACCTGTTCGCCTTGAACGAGACCGTTACTTTCAACCCGACGCTGATCATGAACATCTCGTACGGGTACACACGCGGATTCGACTTCCAGAAAGGTATTCAGGGAGATTTTCCTAACATCGATCCGACCTCACTCGGCTTGCCCTCGTACATGCTCAGTTCGGGATTCCCGCAGTTCCCGAACATTGTCCTTGCCGACTATCGGGCGCCGCAGGATGGCGCCAACATCGGCACACAAACCTTTAGCATCCTGAGGCAAGGGCAAGACACGCATCATCTGGTTGGAACAATGAACTGGGTCCACGGCGCTCACGAATTTAAGTTTGGTGGCGAATGGCGGATGCACCGCATCAACTTCGCGCAGCCGGGCTGGCCCGCAGGCGAATTCAACTTCGATTATAACGGTTCGTCCGAGTTCCGTGACTCTGGCGGCGACCCACTGGCCAGTTTCATGATGGGGGTCGGTAGCCCGGACGGATGTTTCGATTTTTGTCCCTATGAAGTACCGAACAGCGTCAGCACGCAGAATTTCCAATTCGGAGCATTTATTCAAGATAATTGGAAGGTCACTCCGAAGTTAACGCTGAATCTCGGTGTCCGCTACGACGTCACGCTACCGCGGACCGAACGGTTTGATCGCCAGAACTGGATCGACATCGGCGCAGTCAATCCCTTGAATGGTGGCAGCGTTACATACGACGATCCGATCACGGGCGATTCGGTCACGCGTGCACTTCTGGGAGCAGAAGTTTTTGCAGGTTCAAACGATCGGTACAATTTTGGAATCGATTGGAAAGATATTCAGCCCCGGTTTGGATTCGCTTATCAAATCAACCCGAAGGTAGTCTTCCGCGGTGGATACGGAATCTACTTCTCTACCACAAGAGCAGGAGCCGCTGGCACCGGCCCGATCAACACCTACAAAGGCTATGACCAACTGACCGAGTGGATTACCACCAATCCGGTTAACCAGGTCACACCGTTTGCACGCTTGAGCGATCCATTCCCGGGTGGCCCGCTTCTGCCACCAGGCAACACCCTGGGCGCCTTGAACGATGTCGGATTCGGCGCGGGCGGCAACTTCAAGTCCATTACCAACACGCCGAACGAGCAAACCTGGACTCTGGGCTTTGAGACAGAACTTCCTGGGAAGATCATCTTGGATACCAGCTACGTCGGGAAAAAGGGAACACACCTTTATTTCAGTGGCGCCAGCGAGCTGAATCATTTGCCGATCAGCATTGAGAACTTACCGGTGTCGGAGATTCAATCACTCGACAACACGACGGTGCCGAACCCGTTTTTCGGGGTCATCACAGACCCTCTCAGTCCACTATCGGGCACTGAGATCTCGGCCGTTCAGTTGTTATTGCCATATCCCCAGTTCACATCGCTCCAAGGCGACACCTTTCCGGTCGCAAACTCGATCTACCACGCCCTCCAGATACGAGCTGAAAAAGAATACCGAAATGGCCTACAGTTCCTTGTCACATACACCTGGGCGAAATCGATCGACGATGCGTCAACTACAGACGATAGCGTGAGTTGGCTTGGCGGAAGGACGAGCCTCCAGGATCCCAATCGAAAGGAACTTGAGCGGTCGGTATCTCAGTTCGACATTCCCCATTTGTTGCAATTCAGTTACGTGTATGACCTTCCGATTGGACGCGGGAAAAAACTGGTGGGCAACGCCAATCCAGTCGTGAATGCAATCATCGGCGGCTGGCAGTTAAACGGCACGTTCTCGTTCAGTCAGGGACGACCGATCGGACTCACGCTCGACAGCGGGGCCACAATCCCTACTTACGGAGGACGCAGGCCGAACCTTACAGGCACTCTCATTAGAAACACCAACTCAAACTTTGTGGATGGTTATTTCACTAATGCTGACCAGGTGATCGCAGACCCGGGCGACTATACGATTGGCAACGCTCCCCGAGCTCTTTCCAACATACGGGAGCCAGGTGTCGCCAATGCAACAATGTCTTTCTTCAAAGAGTTTTCCCTTGCAAAGCTTCGAGAAGGAACAAGATTGGAATTTCGAGTCGAGGCCTTCAATGCTTTCAATCATCCGCAGTTCTGCGGACCTGACACGAGCGTGCGTTTTGTGGACGGGTCAATCGAACAAGGCAGTTTTGGAAAGATATTTTCCACCTGTACCGACCCGCGCGAAGTGCAGCTAGGCCTGAAAATCTACTGGTAGCTCAATTCGGGGGGCACGATTCTCACGGTGCCCCGCTCGTATTCCATAAAAGTGAACATGTCGAGCTGGAAGTTTCCAGTGTGGGGTTTGCCATGCAAAAAGTCTGCTCCTACACAGTCTGCCGCTTGCAGTTGCTGTTGGGTCTTATCGCAGCCCTATCCATCGGCATACGGCTTACGGCACAAACCATCCGTGTCGACGCAACCCCCGGCCATGCCGCTAAGACGTTCAGCCCCACGGAAACTCTTGGCGCAGGCATTGATCGTCTGAACTCTGCGGCGACTGACAAACTCTTTACCGAGCCAGTCATGAAAGCGGTGCTCTCTGCGGGTTGGCAGACGGTCTCGTATCGTCAGAACACGGAACTTCACATCGAAGCGTGGCATTGGAACCCGCAGGGCACGTGGAGCGACGCGAGCGGAAAGGGATACTTCACCGGCAACGCCACGCCCGGCAAACCCATCCGTCATTCTTACGGGTATTTCCTTCCCCATCGTGGCTTCACGCGCAACGACGGCGCCGAAGCCAATGGATATTCTCAAATGACGGATGGAGCACCCAATACCTATTGGAAGAGCAATCCGTACCTGACGAAGCCTTTCACCGGCGAGGACGACGCGAACTATCCTCAGTGGGTCGTGTTGGATCTCGCCAGTTCCCATGCCGTGAATGCGATTCGCATTGCCTGGTCCGAACCCTTTGCGCGCATCTATCGCGTGCAGTACTGGACCGGGGAAGATCCGATCAAGCAGGCGACCAAGGGTACGTGGGTAACTTTCCCAGGCGGTCTTATTAGCGAAGGAAAAGGTGGGACCGCGACCTTGCAGTTGTCGACTGCGCCCGTTTCGGTTCGTTTCGTGCGAATCTGGATGACCGAATCTTCGAACACCTGCGACAGTCATGGGTCAGCGGACAAACGCAATTGTGTCGGGTACGCCATCAATGAAATTTATTTGGGCACGATGTCAGCCGGCGGCGCATTTCACGATCTCATCCGGCACATACCCGATCAGGACCAGACCACCACGTATTGCTCTTCCGTCGATCCGTGGCATGAGCCCTCGGGGCTGAATGACAAGCGCGATCAGGTCGGTCTTGATCTCTTTTATACCAGCGGCTATACGCGTAACCTCCCCGCCATGATTCCGGTCTCGATGCTCTACGGCACACCGGAAGACTCCGCTGCGCAGATTGCTTACCTTTTGAAACGCGGGTATCCCATCTCTTATATCGAGATGGGCGAGGAGCCAGATGGCCAGTACATGCTGCCCGAAGATTACGGGGCTTTGTATCTGCAATGGGCCACTGCCATCCACAAAGTTGATCCGAAACTTAAACTCGGCGGACCCGCCTTCCAGGGAGTGAATGACGACATCCAGGTCTGGCCCGACGCCCAAGGTAGAACCTCGTGGCTCGGCCGGTTCCTTGACTACATGAAAGCGCACGGGCGGATGGATGATTTCACGTTCCTCTCATTCGAACATTATCCGTACGAGCCGTGCAAAGTGCAGTGGAGCAGCCTTTACGACGAGCCATCTCTGATCAGTCACATCGTAGATGTTTGGAGGGTCGACGGGTTACCTAAGAACTTCCCGCTGTTTATTACCGAACTCAACATTGCGTGGAACACCGGAGAATCGTTCGTCGACATTTTTGGCGCACTGTGGCTCGCCGACTTCGTTGGCTCATATCTCGAAGCCGGAGGGGACGCACTTTACTATTTCCATTATTTGCCGGTCGGGCTCTATCGCGGCTGCAACGGTTCGATGGGAACGTTTGGCCTGTTTACTGTAGATTCTAATTACCAGATCAAGCAGCCCACATCACAGTTCTTCGCGAGCCAACTCATCAATCTTGAATGGGTGCAGCCAGGCACCGGCAAGCATGAACTGTTTCCCTCAAAGAGTGACATCGTGGATCCAGCAGGCCACTCTCTTGTGACTGCATACTCAATTCTTCGCCCAGACGGTCAGTGGGCACTCATGCTGATCAATAAAGATCAGGAGAATCCCCATTCCGTGCACATTGCTTTTGAGGATGAGAAGGCGGGAACGGATAATTTTTTGAGTGGCTCTGTGGATGTCATCACGTTTGGAAGCGAACAATACCAATGGCGACCCGGCGACGCCGGAGGATCCGCCGACCCAGATGGCCCGGCGAGGAAATCGACCCTTACGGCGGATCGCACTACAACATACGTCCTACGAAAGGCATCGCTCACGGTAGTGCGAGGGAGACTGGCCACCGCTATAGCTGCGAAACCACTTCAATAGGTGCTCTCGGCATCGCCTTTTCCCATTGCGAAGTCACGCAAAAGATAGGGGCACTCTTCCTGATTGGTTCGCCTTCAGAATCTGGCGACTAAACCGGCACGAACAGCGATGGGAAATCCGGGCGAGATGTTGTTGTTATTATCGGCATTCACGTAGTACTTCGTGTCGAGAAGGTTTTCGATATTGACCTGTAACCGAAGCTTTTCGCTGAGGAACACAAAGGCCGCACCAT